>ENA-ORSY01000528-ORSY01000528.1-human-gut-metagenome-genome-assembly--contig:-NODE-528-length-37756-cov-5.743084_pt1 | contig 37756 bp, 34 predicted proteins | sample MGYA00242193_ERZ509160 | MGnify/ENA primary metagenome ERZ509160 (study PRJEB26280, sample SAMEA2338670) | human gut metagenome | biome: human gut; feature: human-associated habitat; material: faeces...
CATAATTTACGGCGGGCAACTTGCCCGCCGTTATATTCAACTATTCGTCAAATAAATATATGCATCTTCCAAAGTGATATCATTATCCAGGACACAATTCTCATTTGGCTTTCCTTTGCTTAATACTTTCATATGAATTCCATTTTCTACATACTGCTTAGATGAAATAGAATAATTGGCTTCTAACAAACGGGCTTCTTCTGCATTTTGTACCGTACAATTCCAAACACAGCCCTTTGCATTTTCCAGCAACCCACTCACGCTTCCAGAATATAAAAAACTTCCCTTTTTCATAATGGCAAGCTGTGTACAGGTTGCTGCTAAATCTTCTACTACATGAGTGGAAAACAGCACAGTTCTATCCTTTGAAAAATCAACCAGAAGATTGCGGATCCTGATTCTTTCTTCCGGATCTAACCCGGTGGTAGGTTCATCAATAATCAAAAAATCCGGATTATTAAGAAGTGCCTGTATGAGTCCGACACGTCTCTTCATACCACCAGATAATTGCCGCATTTTTTTATTCTGATGCTCTGTAAGAGAAGTCTTTTCCAGATAATAGGTAATTCTTTGTTCGAGGTCATTTCTGGCTACTCCTGACAGTCCCCCCATATATACAAGACATTCTTTCACCGTAAGATTCGGATATAAGTCGATTTCCTGTGGAAGATAACCAATCTTTTTCTGTATTTTTTCATAATTTCCCTCGTTATACAGAATTCCATCAAGCGAAACCATTCCTTCCGTTTGTTTTAAAACGGTTGTAAGAACCCTCATCAGCGTGGTTTTTCCCGCACCATTCTCTCCCAAAAGTCCGTAAATTCCCTTAGGTATTTCAAGAGATGCCTTATTTACTGCAACTACACCATTTTTAAATCTAACTGTTAAATCATTTATTCTAATACTCATAATCTATCCTCTTTTCTTTAAAGTCATTGGTAATACTGCAAATAAAAACAGCCCCGCTATAAAAGACACAAGCGTTCCATAAATCCAACTCTCGGACATTAATTGAGTAGGTTCACAAAAGCTGAAAGAAAACAATCCCAGATTTCCGAAAAATGAACTTCCCGCTTTTGATATAAGTCCAATGACAATTCCAAATAAACATCCAATACCTGCCCACATATTTCGAAGCAATGTACACAAAATCACAGAGCATATACTCCAAAGCCAGATAGTTCCAAACATTGCAATGAAATATAAAAGAAATATCTGAATACCCGAAATGCCTTCGTTTACACTGCCCGGTTTTTGCCAGAAAAACAAAACATATCCAACACAGGAAAGTATTAATAAATATAATATTTGAACGCACACTCTCTGTGATATTACTTTTAACTGCTTTTTTTGATCATACAAATGAAATACATCGGCACGCTTACTTTTTACTTCCATCAAATATGTGTCACTACAAAAAATAATTGTTAAAAATGCTATTGGAGACTGAATCGCTGAACCGATTTCTTCATAGTATATAATCGGATGAATAGCACACAATATCAGTATAAATGCGCATGAATAAAAAATCTTATATAATGGCAGGCAGTTTTTTAGTTCCGTTTTCAATGAACCCTCCTCCTTTTCCAGATTGTAACAGAAATACATACTAATATAACTGATGAAATTACAAGAATAATCTGATTTATGTTTGACATTTTGGCTACATGTGTTTCAAAAAATCTGCCAGGGAATCGCACCATAATAGAGAACGGTCTCATATAATAAATATCATTCTTCATGGTCAGCATATTTGAATATATAATGTGTAAAAACAAGATTGGTGCTGCCGGAAGCGGATTTTTAAATATTACTGCTGTAATTGTATAGACACAACATATCATCAAAAGATTCGGAATAATATAGATCAGAGAATTCACGCAAAAATCAATTGGTGTTACTGGAAAGCCCGATTCTAAAGACGTTTTCAAACACAGCATAAAGAATATAACATTCAAAATCACTAATACTCCCAGCATACTAATGAATCCGCTTATTACTTTCCCACATATATATTGGATTGCCGTAACAGGCTTTGTATGTAATAATTCATAGGTACTTTTTCGTGTATCCTGAATAAATAAAAATGATAGCAAGACTGTTGCAAAAAAGGCCATATGCAATCCTGCAAAATCCGTAAATTTTTTGGCAAAGTACCAGGAAAAAGAATGTTCGGATAATTTCCGCTCGATATAATGATTGATTTCTTCTGCTGTCCCCTTATGAATTTCAAGGTCCTCATAAGCATATATTGCATTATAATAGCCATATTGGGATTCCAAAAACTCAGAAGCAGTCTTTACATCCATATTCTGAATTTCTTTCATTACATGATCTGCTTCCTGCCTGCTAAATCCAAAACCATTTTTGGAGGTGTCCATTAACGTCTCTTTGATCGTATCTTCCCACTCCCTTCTTCTTTCTTTATCATCAGATGTGGGAATGTACCCATCCATGACATCAGCATCTTCCAATGCTACGTCATTTTGTGTGATCTGTTCATTCTGTTTGATATAATGAATTTGCAAATACGATGACAGACATTGATACATACTGGCAACTATAATAATCAAGCCAATCCACAAAACAGGGTTCTTTAAATAATCAAGTATACTTCTTTTTATGATTGTTTTCATTGTATCTCTTCCTTTCTTTATTTCTTTAACAACATCATACAAATCAATTCTCAATAAATTCACAACAAAAAAGACTAAAACCACTTTATTTGCGATTTCAGCCTTATAAAGTATTTTTATTCAGCTTTGAAAAGAGCTTCTACATGAGCACCGCCTTGTCTGGCATTATATATTTTCAAATTTCCTCCATGCTTTTCACAGAAAATACGAGAAATATACATACCAAGGCCAAAATGCTTTAAATCATCTTGTGGATTCTTATGATAAAATGGCTCTGTTACTTTTTCCTCAGTATCCACAAATCCTATTCCATCATCTTCAACAGAAATTATAAGAAAACCATCCTTTTTCTTTATCTGCAAAGCAATACTTTTTTGTGCATATCGAACCGCATTTTCCAGTAAGTTGTCTGTCACTTCCATGACAAGTTCCTCATCCACTTTCACAATGTTTTGTTCCTGCACTCTTTCTACCTTACATAATTTACTTTCCTTCTTGGACAGCATGGCAGCTTCTGCCTCAATCTTTTTTGCCAGTTCCGATAATTCTATCTCTGAGCATTGCAGTTCCCTCTGTTCTAAATGGGACATTTTTCTCATGTTTTCCGTGAAATGCTCTATACGGTCAATCTGATACATGCCTGTTTGTAAGATATCAATAACATCCTCTGTTTTTATACTCTCGGCAGAAACAAACTCTAAGAGCATTTCCTGATACCCACGCAATATGGAAAGTGGAGAACGTATATCATGTGCAATTGCATTCCGCAAAGCCTTCTCGTCATCAATCATTCGCCACATCTTTCTGTTGTTATCTGCTAAATCACTTCGCATCATTTCAAATTCTTTACACAAAGTTCCCATCTCATCTTTATTTTCATAGGACACATGAAAATCCAGTTCATTATCTGCAATCATTTGTGAGGCATCTTTTAGTTCCTGTAGAGGTGTCTTTAACTTATTTTTATAAAAAAAGAATACCGCAACAACACTCCCAACAATCGAAAAAATCAGTACCGAATATGTTTCCATAAAGTCACACATTTCCGAAAGATGATAGTCCAAACGATTCATCTGCGATTGATTAGGTCTTGATATCTCAATCTCGTATTTCTTTCCATATTGCTGAAACACGTCCGTATAATCTGCATAATCAATATATTTTTCCCATATTTTATTCTGCATATTTCCTGCAAAATGAACTGTAAATCCAGATAACAGAAATGCTGCCGTTAAGCTGATCACAAAATAAAGCAGAATTGTTTTTTTCAGTGACAAGTTTCTTATTTTTTCCATCGGTATCCAATCCCCCATACAGTTTCTATGTATTCTTTTTCTGAATAATCCGCTATTTTTTTCCTTATACGCCGTACTAATTCCGTTATCGTTCTACTGTCCCCTTCCGCATCATATCCACAGACTTGTGCATATATACGTTCTTTATCAAACACCTGCCCTGGATGCATGGATAAGAATTCAATAATCTGATATTCAATTTTTGTGAACTCCATCCTGTGTCCAGCTATAGCTACTATTTTTTCAGAATAATCAATCAGCATTTCATCCATGAAACGGTATTCCGTTTTTTGTTGATGCCTTTCTTCTCTCTTTATGTTTGTGACAATCCTTGCTTCCAACTCCCGAAGACTAAATGGTTTCGTAATATAATCATCCCCACCTGAAAGCAACCCATTAATTTTATCATCTTCGTCAACTCTTGCTGTCAGAAATAAAATTGGACATAACACTTTACTGCGTATCAGACGACATACTTCAATCCCATCCATGCGTGGCATATTGATATCCAACAAAATAATATCCGGTTTCATTTTTATTTTATTTAATGCTTCCATTCCATCTGTAGCCGTAATGGTTTCATATTGTTTCATATTAAAATAACTACAAAGCATTTTCACCAATTCTTTATCATCATCGACAACTAAAATCTTGTATTTCATCCAAACCACCTCCAGTATCCATATTATACGATAAAAAACAATGAAATCACAACAAGAGTACATGAAGAACGTAAGCACAATATATCTTTTTTCTCAATTCCAGCTCAATTTCCCCTCAATGTCTTTTTCCTCCGATTTTCGTATGCTTATCCCACAGCAGAACAGTACCACACCGGTGCGACCTGCTGAATCAATCAATACGAAAACGGAAGTGTTTTTATGCGAGAACTCAGTTTTCGTAAAAACAATCACATACAAAAAGAATAATAAAAATGAAATAGGATTAATCAGCTGTTAGAAAACTGATTAATCCTATTTTGTTCTACATCGACACCAAATCTCAAGTTTGCCTCTAAAAATTCCTGACCTTTAATTAATAAATAGGTAAGTCGAAAACCGACTTACCCACTATAATATGATTTTTATTTACTTCGCCACACACATGTTTTCATCAATCCATTTCTGGATATCGTCTTCGCTTACTTTAACCAGGCGGGCAATTTTCTTAACATCCATCCCCTCTTCTGCCATAGAAAGAGCTGTTTCTTTTGCTTTTTTTAGTTCGCCGCTTTCCATTCCTTCGCTATAAATTTTCTCCATTTCATGGCACATAAGCTCCACTCCTTTCTGCGTGTCTTTTAATTCATGTACCTGTTTTACAACAATCGGACTGTGCATTTCATCCGCATTCCTGTTTGTAAGAACATACTATTTTAACCAATCTGTGATATTTTCATCTGTTGCATGGTTCGCATTAAATGTTCTGCACCATTTTGCAGAATATTTCTTTTTGATCTTCACCGCAATTTTTTGTGGTTCTGTAGCTCCGCTGGTTGTAAAAATTGCTGCTTTTTTTCCATTCAGATTTACCTTGTCCAGAAAACTGAATACTGCATTTGGAAATGTTCCACACCAGATCGGACTTCCTATCAGTATCCTGTCGTATGCAGAAATATCAGGAATCTCCATATCCAGTTCTGGCCGCTCATTTAATAAAATTTCTTTTAATGAGGTAAATACCGTTTTTCTATAAGACATCCGGTAAGATTTATGAGTCTTAATCTCTGCCAGATCTGCACCGGAAAGCTGTGCGATCCGTCTAGCAGCTTCTTTTGTCTTTCCTTTCTGCGAAAAATAGATAACTAATGTTTCCATTTGATAGGCTCCTTTTCTAGTACAATATATTTATGGCTGATGTCTCTACAACTCTGATACAGAATAACTGCTCTATTATAACTGGATATTTACTCTTAAGCACGATATTATATAAATCAGGGCAAGCCCAACAGACCTGCCCATTTATAAATGCGTTCCTTATTTTATTGCACATAGATTTTCATCAATCCATTTTTGGACTTCATTCACATCATGATTTACAGCTTTTGCAATTTTTTCAACAGGCAGACCCATTTCTGCAAGAGAAAGAGCTGTTTCTTTTTTGGCCTTTAATTCCCCACTTTCCATTCCTTCGCTATAAATTTTTTCCATTTCATGGCACATAAGCGGTGGCCCCTTTCTGTGTCTCTTTCAATTCATGTACCCTTTTCCCGACAATTCATTTACATATTTACAGTTCAGGAAGTAACCAACAATTTTTTACTTCAGCAAATTCATTTTCTGCTTTCTCACCAGTGCATATATTTTTCCATTCTTCTACTTCGGGGCAATGTTGGCCTTCATAAAATGTATTTTCAAAACGATATACCAAGAATGCAAGAGTAGCACATTGCTTTCTAACTTTAATATTTTCTTTAAACTCTTCTTGCGTCGAAATTTGAAAATTGATTCGCGTATATTTTTCTACTAACCTAAGTACTTGTGAAACTCCTTTCATGATTTTGGATGGAAAACGCGAATTTGTTCGGTAAAAAATATTATGTATAATCATCAAGAAATACTCCAATCCGGGTTCTTTTCGTGCTTTAATTAAATTAAACAATTCCAGCAGGGTATTTTCTTTTAATTGCTGATCCATAATTGTTTCCAGACACTTTTCAACTGCCATTGTAGCTGAAAATACCATATCTGATTCAGTTTCATACATTAGTTCCAACATTTCGTTCATAAAGGCTGGAACTTTTTCATCTGCAAGAAACATTGCTTCCACTTCCCATGAATAAATTCCTTCGTCATAGAATTCTTTTAGCAGAGTACATAGTTTTTTTGACTGAACCGGATTAACTCCCTTCCATCCATTTCTGCCAAAAGATGCAATCGCACGAATCATCATTTTCATATGCCATTTTGAAAAAGTAAATTGAAAATCGAATTTGCTTTCTTTCCAATATTTTACCATATCTGAACAACAGCCGATGAACAGTTCCAAAAACCATTCTTTTTCTTTCGCAGACCATTCATCTACATAGTACCTATTCCAAACCGCCAGTTGTTCCCAATATGATATTTCAGTAAAATTCCTGCCTCTTATATCCTCTTTCCATTTTGAAGATACTTTTTCACTGATAAAACTCTTTTTTATTCTTTCTAAGGGATCTATTTCTTCTGGATGTGGCCATTTCATAAATACAAAAAAATAATATTGCTCTAGATCTGGCAACTGCGTATCTTCATTAAGTTTACTCCATAATAATTCTCCAAAGGCAACTTCTTGTTCTTTGGTTAATTTTCCCCATGTATATAACTGCCCCATTCTGGCCAATACGGAGGTTCGATTTATTTTCTGTTGTTTTCCTATATTAAATATTGCTTTAATAATTTTGGGTTCAAGATGAGCTTTTCTATATAATGGATTTGATAATTCATACTCTGTAAACACATCAAAAGGATCAAGCTGTACTACTCCAAGTATATTTTCTCTCTCTTTCATTGAGCAGGTTAATAATGCATTTATTTTAGTTCTTTTAATATAATCTGCGGTTTGATTCATAACAGAGGAAATGAATTTATTTAATAATCTTTGATCTTTCACCGCATTTTCTTCGATCAATCGGATCATCAAGTCTATCATTTTTCCCTGCTGCACAGAATCCAATACGGCACACATTCTTTCTAATATCGGAATTCCGGATGCTACAATAGAGGTATAAACATTTTGATCATACCATGGATCATATTTCTGAAATTTTCCTATATTATTCATTATCGCATTATATACATATTCAAAAAGTTCATCGATTTCTTTTCTATTCTCGGATCGTAAATATTCTCTTGTAATACATTTTTTTACCACATCTGTTTTTCCAAGACGAAGTAAAAGCTGCCATGTATATTGAGGATAGTAAGATAGCAAGCTTTTTACTAAAATATCCTGCTGATTATTCAGTAAACTTTTACTTCGAAGATATAATGGAAATCCACTATATTCAATGCTTTTAAAAACAGAATATGCCTCCCAACAATTGTTCTCAGATCTAACCAAAGTAATGGATTCCCGATTTAACTCAAATTCCGGTTCTGGAGATTCCTTTTTTAACCAGGTTAATGCACCGTCTGTAAACAGAATTTTTTCTTTATCCCAGTTATAATACTTTTTATATTTAGAAATCTCATTATTAATTTCATTGCATTTTTTTCTGGTTTCTTCCTTATATGGATTCATACAAAATAGTAAATGTTCTTTTAAATACAATGCACATACCAGCAGAGACTTCAAATATACGTTTTGGGGGCTGCTCTCTGCTATTTCATTATTATTCTTTTGTATATCGTTGGTAAGTTCTTCTACTGCTTTCAGTGCTTCCTCATTAAGACCACATTCAGTCATTACGCCAATGAATCTTAAGCGTACCTCATAAGGCATTTCTTCTAAAGAGCATGATACCAGTTCTAGCTGAACTTTTTCCAGATCCATTTTGAATAAATTCATAAGAATTTCTTCAAGTTTCAAATAATATTTGCCATCAACTATAAAATTTGTGCAAGGTTTAAGCTGATCACAAATGCTGTTCCACTTTTCTTCATCCATATTTTGTCTATAGTTTTCAAGTAAATATAACCCTACTGTTAACCATTTATTCTTGTTTTTCTCTTTCCAATCCGAGTGAGAATTTAAAGTATCCCATATTTTATATAAGTTATTCTCAATATTTTTATCTAAAGGCAAACAAGATTTTTTATATCTCCTTGTATATTCATAAGCAAAATCCAGTAATTCATTACAGTAGTCAAAATTAGATTCTAATTCTTTTTCGCTACATTGTAAAAGTTCTTTTCCATTGGTATAACTTTTTACCTGTTGCCTGAAATCTGCTGGAACTATAAGCCATCCGGGATACTGCTCAAATTCTTTGGCCCATTGCTTGGTTAACTCTTTTCTTTCTTTTCTACGTTTATTAGAATTTCCCAATAACCCTTCTATCCTTGTATATTTAATATTCCAATTATAATCTTCAGAATATACATTACTCATATTTAGTAAAGGATTTGTATTCTCTTCAATGTTTCTTGAATTAGTATCGTTTTCTAGTTGTTTATTTTTTAAATATACATTTTGATCAATACCATTTTGAAAAGCTTTTGCTTTTGTAGCCTTACAATGTGCATTTAATAATGCTGCCCGATCATATACTGGAATATTATTATTTTCAAAAAACTTTTTTCGATTTTTTACGCTAATTCCCAGTAAAGAATTAGCTTTTCCTTTTTCCGTATTTTGCATGTTTGCAATTCCCACAATACAATTATTATAATCAGCTATGAGACTTCCAGAAAAACCTTCATAATCCATGGCAGCAGAATCTATTGTATCTAAGATCATATTTTTATTAGTTTTTTTTAAAAGATTAGTATTTTTTAATTGTATCCACCTTTTTTCAAAGCCAAAACTTTTACCATATCCAACCATTTGTAATTCGTCAAAAACATCTAGTTCTGCACTAAACAAATAAAGAGGCTGAACATCAATACTCTCTTCGCATCGTAATACAACCAAATCCTCTGAGCTGTCATTGTCCTCAGAAATTACGGTTGCATTGACTGTTTTTTCCTCATCTTTTACAGAGAAGTGTAAAACAGCATTTTTTGCATAAGTTTCAGGTTTTTCAATTAATAGACAATGTTTTACTGTTATTGCGGTTTCTTTATCTATTAAGAACACGGTTCCAATTTCTTCTCCACATTCTATTTGACCTGTATTTTCATCTAATCTATCTCTATCAATCTTCTGCATCTAATTTTCCCAATCCTTTAAGAAATTTAATTTCGTAGTTTTTAATAAGTTCTGTATTATTGCCTGTATTTTTTATTATATTTGCGATTACTGCTTTTCCGGGATGATCAATATATCGCTTTCCATCAGTTGACAGCAAATAATATTTTACCTTTGTATTTTTTATAAATTCCAGGGAAATGTTCTTAGCTGAACCATGATGGGGAAGTTTTATGACATCAAGTATCTTAGGCAATTCATTTTCAAAAAGCTGAATTGGACTATCTCCCGGAAAAAGCATTTTTATATCTTTATAGTCAATCAAAAGTGCAATGGAGGAACAGTTTGTTATTTTAGAATCCATTTCTATGTCTTTATATTCCGCATATTTATCCAACCAATCCAAATCCTCGCTGGAATACGAAATATTTTCCTGTTTAAACTCTATATTTTTTTCATTATTTAATAAAAACCCCTCAAAGGCAGCATCAAACAATGGGTCTCTAGTGATTTCTATATTATTTGAGTTTATTTGTTTTAAATGATAAAGCCATTTTTTACCCATCTTAGTTAATGTTTCGATACCTGGATTTAATATTGTGATTTTTAGATCTCCAAATTGGACAATTTGTCCCTTACTCACTAAATTATTTACAACTGATGTATTCCAACGGTATCCTCCGGCTTGAATGAGCTCTGCGAGATTTTTTCCGTTGGTATAACTTATATTTTGCTTTTTATATTCACATTCAAAATCAATGTCTGTTGAACACATACTTTTTAAAATGATTTTGACTGCAAAGGACATCCCTTGTTCTGCGTTTCGAGACGTAATACATTGATTCAAACTGTTAAACCAGATTTCATCAATCTCTATGATTTTAGGGTTTCTCGAATCCCCGTTCTCTTTCAATAATGCCCTAATTCCACTGATATGATCATCATCTATATGAGTGACTACGATTAAATTTAATCGTTTTCCTTCGGCAGCCAGTTTGAGCAAAAATTTTTTCAAGTACTTTTGATAGGTTTTGGCATAACCTCCATCAATCAACATTCTAAAATCGGAATCTGGAAATTCCAAATATATACAGTCTCCTGAAGCAGCAGGGAGCATCTGTATGGTAACTCCGTTTATTTCCATTGTTCCCCTCCCATTTTTGAAAGGTAGTGTCAAATACTACCTGTTTTTGTTTCAAAATCCTATAAAAACCTTGATTTTTAGGGAAATATATCAATTCATTAAATGAATGCAGTTTATTTTGCAGGTATTCAGTTAAAAATAATTGATCTTTTGTAAAATTTTTTATTGTAAAAGCAGCTATATTACCCTTCTTATGGCAACGAATACGATATTGTTGCAATTTTTTTCAACGGAATGGACTGTGAGTTCATTGGCTGAAACAACTATTTTTTCCAATTCTTCTTCATGTAACGCTTCATTATCTATACTTTTGATTGAATATGGGGCAATGTAAGGACTTTGCAATAAAGATAGAAATTTTTCTTTTTTTGATGATCATATGCATATGTTCTCCTTCTAATTTTGGGCTAGAACTATTTTATTACAATTAGAGCTTGAATTTTAAATACGCAATTTTAACTCTTAAAAATAATACGAAATAAAACAACAAAAATCACAAATTATAGACAAAGAAAGTATTTATTCGAACAGATCTTTTTCCCATATTTGCTCCTTCATCTTTTTTGAAAAAACTAAATATACTGTATTGCAAAAAGGCAAGTCTAATCAGACCTGCCCTTTTATAATGATTTTTCAATTATTTTGTTACACACAAAGTTTCATCAATCCACTTCTGGACGTCTTTCACATTATGGTTTACAGCTTTTGCGATTTTTTCAACAGGTAATCCCATTTCAGCAAGTGAAAGGGCTGTTTCCTTTTTAGCCTTTAATTCACCGCGCTTTTCGCCGCTTTCCATTCCCTCGCTATAAATTTTCTCCATTTCATGGCACATAAGCTCAACCCCTTTCTGCGTGTCTTTTAATTCATGTACCCGTTTTGCAAGAACCGGACTGTGCATTTCATCCGCATTCTTACAATGCAGATCATGCATAAGTCTCCCAAGTTCTGTGTCTTCCTGTTTTCTGGAATTCACATATATAATATGTGCTTCGTCCTGAAAGCTATCATCGGCTTCTTTGATATGCCTGTCAATATGGTAAATAGGAAAGCCATACCCAAGGATGTCATCCCTGGTAATAAAGATCACATAGCTTTCCGGTAATTCATCAAAATCCTGACCCGGATTTAAAGTGTTCATGTCCATCAAACCACTATGGTAACGTGCCCTCTTAGGTGATGCACCTTCATTATCCTGCTGGATCTCCACGTCAAACTGTTTGCCTTCGGAATCTCTGGCAACACAGTCCATGATTGCGGATCGTCCCTGCAGATTCTTATAATCCTTCTGGATGATCTGATCAATTACTTTCAGATCCTGTTTTTCCATAATGACCTGCAGAACATATTCCAGGCATTCTCTCTGTTTGAAAACATTTCTCATAAATATGTCACTCATGAGTGTAAAATTCTTAATAATACCTTTATATCTTTCGTAACGTACTTCCAATCCGTTCTCTGGCACAATTTTTTCATCTGCCACGTTCGCTGTCACCTCCCTCTTTATTCTTTTTATGTTATGAAGAAATTTTCGAAAAAGCTTTTGTTTATTTTATCTTAGCATCAATGAATGACCTTTACAAGACACTTTTTCCCCGAATTGCATCGGGTGTTTTTTAACCTACCCGTTCCACATAGCATACACTGTTTCCCTTGCACTCAAATTCCGGACAAAGAGACAGCCATAATCTTTCCAGATCATTGATGTTCATGGCGTCCAATTCTGTTTCATCTTCTTCACCATAAATATTTACAAAACCGATCCGATATATGCCATACTCTTTATGTAGGTTTTTTACTACTTTTCTTCCTGCTCTTCGTATATTCATAAGCTCTCTTCTCTCCTCTCTTCTGCTTCCAGCAAAAATGTATTGCAGGTGTAGCTTCCGGAAGCACTGACACCAGCGGCCCCTCCAAGGCTGTCCAGATACTGGCTTCCATTTTTAGATGCAGAAATGTACATATAAAAGTTTGTCAAAACATAGTTTTTATTTTCCAGAACATTCTTATAACTACTGCTAAGTACAAGCCTTGCTCCAAGTTTTTCTGCTTTTTCTTTGACCAGCATAACCGTTAAATTTACCGCTTTTCGTATTTCCTGTTCGCTAAGTCCACTTTGATAATAACGTTCCAAAAACAAAACCAGTTCTTCTGCTTTATTTTCATGTGGTTCGCTTTTGGCAGTCACATCAACAAACTCAATCGTCTTCCTTTCATCCGCAGCTACAAAAGAACCTTTTGTCAGACGGAGGATTGCACGAAATACAATTTTACCATTGTGTTTGATAAATATAATTTTTTTATTTGCATCAAAACAGGATAACAGACAATCACAATTTGGACCATTCCGATAGGAAATGCAGCTGCGCAGCGGTACTTCTCCTATCTGCATGACCGGAAGCAGGCTGTCCTCTTCCCAGATTTCCCATCCACAATCCACGCGCAGCAGCTTTTCTTTCCAGATTTCTTCTGTATCTCTTTTTATTGGAAAAGCAATTTCCCGTCCCAGATCTCCTTCATGGTATTTCAGCTCCATGAACTTTCCTAATAACTCAGCATTTACGATTCTTCGGATTTCTTCCTTCTTTTTCGGCTGCCTGTTCAGAAAGGAAGTCATGATCTCAGCGCCACCTTCATAAATGAACTTCTGGATATTGGATTTATTTTCCGCGACAAAAGCATCCGAAATATTCAATTCTGTCTTTAAATTCTTCCAGGAAGGATCCTGGGACAGCAGTTTGTCCATCAATGCAGGTAATCCGGAACAGCCATTTAAAAGATTCTGATTATGTAAAAGGAAGTAAACCTGATTATCCTTTGTAAGATCCTTTAAAAGTTCAGTAAAATCCATTAAAAATATCAGAATCCATATGGCTGTTTCATGCCGAAGATCCAGAATGTTTTTAAAATCCTCCTGCATCCATCTGGAAAGCGACTTTTTTGACAAAGCTTCTGCCAAGCACTCAATCTGATTTTCCTCTAATGCATCTGTCAGGCAGTCTCTTTTTATCAACTCACGGATCACCCGAAGACGATCATCACTTTTTGAGTATGCTAAACGATCATACAGGTCTATATAGACTGCTTTTACATTGTACAGGACTTTCAATTCTTCAAATACACGAGGCTTCGAAAACAGTGATTCTTCACTCTTTCTCCAGGGAACTACCATATATTCACAATCCCTTAAATTTTGCTCGTTTAAAGTATTTAGATTCAGGCATCTTTTATAAACCTCTTCATCCAGAATCAACGAACTCCTGTCAAGGTTTATAAGCCAGTCTCCATTCTTTCGCAAAAGTTCCAGGAAATGTTTCTTCCGTTTCGTAATGACATACAGGATAAGCTCTGTCTTTTCCAAAGTGAGCTCATAAAGATCCATATCTGGAAGCGGATTTCCATACAGAGTGTTCACATAGGCTGCCTTTCCGTTTGAAACCTTTTCAAAATCTGCATCTGGACCTGTCAAAAATCTTATCAGCTTCGGGATATCTGCATATAATGATTCGTTCCAAAGCCATAAGTGAAGAAAAGAGGCCTGCCATTCTTTTGGGATCTGAGTGAGAATCACTTCCAGTCCATTCCGAATTTCTTTTGGATGCCGGCTCAGTTCTTCCAGCTGTTTCTTATTTAAGCTTTCCGTTTCTTCACAAAACTCGGATAAATAATTTACAAGTTCCATCAGATCCTGCTTCAAAAGTGATGCCAATGATTCCTCATCCTTGAGCAGCTCATAAAGAAGCTCCGTTGAAAAAGCCGGATTTATCAAAAGCATGCGTATCTTTATTCCCGCACGGGCAACATCAAACTCACCAATGCAGGTCTCAAGACTTGCTACAAGCTGTTTCTTTAACTCTTCTTCCGGTTCCAGAAAAGCATAATATTTCAGATAAACATATACGATCCGGTCCGGGATTTCTTTATCTGCCAGTACTTTCTCAATCTTTTTATAGGGGAATTCGGACAGTTTTTCATTTCCTGCACATTCTATGACCATTCTGATGCGGTCTGGTTCTAAAATAGAAAAATCCTTTTTGTTCATTTTCCCCAAATAGCTGAGTATTTCCGGATCGTCCATCAGAGAAGAAATCGTCTCCTCATTTAACCCCTCCATCAGACCGGAAAGTTTCTGCTGATTTACCAGTCTGGCCGCATTCATACAGGAATCTTCCCCTTTCTTTCCTATCAGTTTCAGGGGAATTGCTGCATTTTTCATTTCCCTGTAAATATTCATGTGATTTAAGATTCTTTCGATCATCACGCTACCTCTGCCCTTTCTATTAATTCAGTAATCTCCGGTAACCCCATGCATTCGTCCTGGTACATATTTTGGGCTAGTTTAAGAAGATACAGAGCTTCCTTTTTTGCCATAAGCTTTTTCGCTGTTCCTGCAAAATTATCTTTTAAATACGAGGAAACAATCTTACAGTAGAGCTTTTTATGGCCATATGAATAACGACCATTCTTGTAAAACTCATAAATAGACTGAATCTCCTTATCCGTTTTTCTGTTTTCCCGTAATATCTGATTAAACTGCTGTTTGATGTTTTTTTCAGTTTTCCAGTGATCTATCCGTTTTTTCTGTTCCTTTAGCCATTCTTTCCGTTCCTGATATCTTTTCCGATCCTCTTCTGTCATATATTTCTGATACAGGGTTTCTCTTCGATAAGAATCACTTATAAATGGAAGAAGCAATTTGGAAAGCTCATATGCTTCTGACTGTTCCATCCAAAGTGCTGTACTTTCCTTTAAAAGTAAGGCCGTCAGGTATTCTGGATAAATATCCGGATATTCATAAAAGAACTTTTTTTCTACCATTGAAAACAGTTCCCGGTGTTCCTCTTTTCCCAGAACTGGCGAAAAAAATTCGCACTCTCTATGTTGGATAGCATAGTATCCCAAGGAGAAAGTTTCCTTTAAAATCCTCCAGGGGCTTAAGAATTCGCATCCATCCATTCCAATCTCATTGATCAGAAATTTCAGCATAGGATAGGAATGCTCATTACAAAGACCCTTTGTTTCACTTTTTAAATATCCTGCCATAGATTCCCATTTCTTTTCCAAATCTGGATCTTCATTTTTATAATCCTTTACAAACTCTTCCAGATACTTTTTTCCATCCAAAATCCCATGCAGGATCAGCCGGTTGAAAACCACATGTAGTTCCGGCTCACTCTTTTTCCAGAAAACATCCTGGTATCTTTTTCCTGTAAGGTTTTCATAACGTTCCAGATACTTCAGCAAACTTTTCGTACTGTATGTTTTGCCTTTCAGAGTATCTGTAACACACGCTTCAAATTCTTCCGAAGAGAGTTCTTTTACCAGAGAATCCCATTTTTCTTCTGTCAGATCAATGTAGTGCCACTCTTCCGGTTCATTACTTCTAAATGGAAACAACGTAAGAAACGTTTTTACATTTTCCACCCTGAATGTTTCATTCATGCATTTTTCCAGCCGTTCTTTACCGTCGATACGGACAGAAAGTTTCCCATATGTTCTTAAAATCCGTGAACAAAGTACATAAGCTTCTTCTGGATATGTCTCTTTTCCGGGCAAAAATGCCTCTAATACATTCAGCCCAATTTTTTCTGCTGTCAACCCTGAAAGGCTTATCCGATCGGGTCTCTCTACAAAATACATCAGTACAAAATTTAAAAAAGCGGTCTCTTTGTCGGAATATCCAAACATACGCATACGTTTTTCCAAAACGGCATCCGCATTTTTAGCATTTGTGACTGCTAACTTTGCCAGCAGTTTCAGGATATCCAGATCCTTTTTACGATACCCTTTAAGCTTGGTCATTACTTTGCCTACCATCCACACGAAAAGATTCCATTCAGTGAATACGGATATCTTCCGGTTCTTTGAAAAGCTGTCAGCAAGTCTCTGTTTTATGCCTTCCCACAGTGTTTCATCATCTGGGAGGATGGACATGGCAAACAGCATTTCTTCTGCTCGCTCAAATGGATACGCATGCATGGCCTGTTTCCACCGATTCTTTTCCTTTTCCTCACAGATATAATTGATACTGATCAAAAACAGGTCTTTCTCTCCAAGAATCTGTTTCATCTTTTTCCAAAACAGATCCTTTTGAGTTCCATTGAACATACAGGTCTCCTGCAAAGGCATCATCCTTGCCAGGGCAAGTCCGAGGGCACGGTATGTCTGCTTTGTCAAGGTCAGATGTTCTCCGATGCGCTCCAGGACTTCTCCCGGATAGTGCAGTCCATAAGCGGTTTCCATGTCTACTTTCGGCTTTTCCAGAAACATATCATTTTCTTTTAATTGCATATAAATTTTATATTTTTCCTCATTAGATGACAGCTTATAGATCAGGTTCGTCATCTGCCGGTACAGGGTAATATCAAGCCATTCTTCATAACTCTTCCATTCCATCCAGTTTCCTCCTGTTTTCCCATATAAAAAGGGGACTGTTCGCCAGTCCCCCAAAATTGTTCTTATGCTGCCAGGATAATCTTCTTTTTCCGGCTTGCATAAGTGATCGCCATTGTAGAATGTTCCATGCCTCGCTGTTTCTGGTATTGCTTTACATCTGCATAATTTGTAAACGAAAGGATCTTACCATTTTCCTCTAACAAGTTCTCTTCGTTATCTTCCATATTTTCACTCCCGCAGGAAGCCAGCGTCCAGTTTACATGGCAGATATAACAGGTCATGCCTGCAAATCCCAGATACTTATGTACATACTCTTCCGCTGCCTCAGCACTCGGAAAATAACGTGCATACTCCAGAGAACGGCAAACGATCCGGTCTTTGTACCATCCGGCAAAATACCGGTTCTTTTTCAGTTCAAGTACATACCCTGTCAGATAAATCTTCTGTAAAGCATTTCCTTCCTCGTCCATCATATCAAGAAGCTGTTCCGCATAGATTTTTTTCCATTTCAATGTATTCTTCTTTATTCTTTTACGCAGCATTATCTTTTTCCTCCTCAGTTCCCACAATGAGTTTTTCTATCATTCTGTACAAGTTCCGGAAATTTCCAGCCTGTCTGCGGCGTGTCATGCAATCCTGTTCAAATGCCTGGATCACAGCAGAAGTTCTTGCAAACAGTGTGAAGATTTCCTCATCTTTCAGCTGTATGGTAACCTCTTTTTCTTTCCGGTAGCTGTCTTTTTTACAATACTGCCCGCCATTGGCATTATGCATCGCTACACCGGTGCCATTCTGTATCCTGACAACCCACGGATAATTTAAAACTTCTCCTTTGTTGTTGCGAACCTTCCTCTGTATGGAAAATACTGTAACCCTTCCCATGTTGGAATTTTTATCCTCGCAAAAGATCTTTTGCTGGAAGAATTTAAATTCCTGCACATTATTCCATATACGGGAATACACGTATTTTATGATTTCCGGACTCAGATTTGCATAAACGCTGATGCTGTCTTTTTTGCTGTAGTCAACCATGACCGCCCGGATCCGGGAATAATCGCTGGCAAAGTCTTCGTGAAGATGCCAGAACTCCTTTGGTTCTGCCATCCGCAAAAAGCTATTAAATTCCAGTAACGTATTCTGTGTCTTATGAACACAGATCTGCTTTGATACATCCGTATTCTGTTCTTTTTCTTTCCTGTTCATCCTTACCTCCTGATAAAACGCAGCAGTTTCTTTGTCAGAAGAGCCGGAAGCTGTTCAAGATCCGTAATATCCAGAAAAGATTCCTCATAAATTTCCTGAATTGCTTCCTTGTCGCTTCCGATCGCAGCCGCCTGAAAGAATACTCCCTGCTGCAGCAGCTTTTTCCGAATCTTCTGAAGGTCCCTTTTTGCCCCTGTGCCTCCATACTGGTTTGCATTAGGTGCACCATCACTGATCACAAACAGCAGTTTCTGCTTTTCCGGTCGTTCTAAAAGACGGCTGCCAGCATACCACAATGCAGTTCCATCCCGGTTGCTTCCATAAGGCTGCATACCAGCGATCCGGAACCGATCCTTTTCATCCGTTTCAAAATCTGCGCAGCAATGCAGATACACCGTTTCGTCTTTCAGGTTCTCATGCCGGTATCCATCTGTATGATGTCCGCACACCAAAACCGGTATTTCTGATTCCATACAAAAATCATACAGGCAAAGTGCTGCAAGAATGGCATGATCCATCCGTTCCCCACACATGGAAAAAGAATTATCGACCAGCACAGCCACACAGATATCCAGCTTTTTTCCTGGCTGTTGTTTCTTAAATACCGCCCCAGACGGTGCAGCTATGTTTCGAAGATCTACCCGACGTCCAAGAAAAAGCTTATGTTCCGTGCGCTCTTTCTGATTTTTCAATATAGGAAGCAGTTTCAGGCGAAGTCTCTTTTTTACCTGTTTAAGCTGCCCCTCATACTTTTCTGTCTGTAATTTTAAAAAATCTGATATCTCGGTCTTACGGCAAAGTTCTTTCTGTACCAGGTCATGGCCTTCTTCAAACGGTATCTCCATCAATTCCTTTTGAAGATGTTCGAAAATTTCTTTCTGTATCTTTTCATCAAGCGTCTCTTTCGCCATTTCATAAAGGATTTTTTGTAAGGCATTATCACTGGATGCTTCCGTTTCTGAGGCAGGGATGCCACATTCATTCTGTTTGTCTTCGAAGCCACCAGACTCCCTGACACATTTCGGAAGATTTTCACACAGTTGCTGCAGAAACTTCTGAAGCTCTGTAGTGCGCCCGTTTTCATGGTCTTCCATTTCCTGATCCTTTCCGTTTCTTTCTGCTTTGTTTTCTGTTTCCGACTCCTGTTCCGTATCCTCTTTTCTGATCTTATCTTCATTTTGTTCAGTCTGTGACCCTGTGTTACCCTGCTTTTCTTCCTCCGGTTCTTCTTCGGATTTATTCGGGTTTTCCTTTTGCCCTTCACGCTCTTCCTGTTCTGGCTTTTGCTCTTCATTTTCTGTAGTGTTCTTCTCTATTTCATCTATGATTTCCGCAAAATATTTCCAGATCATCAGAAGAATATGGTTGGTGGCAAGATATCTCTCCATGTCATCTGCTGCCTTTCCCGCTTCATCAATGACCGGCATAAGCAGTTTTAGTGTATCAATAAGCTCGTAATCCGCACCATCCCAGGCATTGACCCTTGAAGACAAGGCATACTGTGCACACAGGTTCATAAGAATAGATAACCTGTCTTTCTCCGTTTCCAGCATTTCCCTAAGTGTTGGAAGCCATTCCACATTTCGGTCACGATTCATAAGGATTCCCCTGCGGATGCTTCCCGGAAAAAGGGCGCACATCTTCTCTTCTATGTACATATCATTCAAAAGATTGCTGAGATAAGATGCTGTCTGCAGAAAGATAGAAAGAATTGCTTTATCTTTTCTTTCAAAGTAGACATTCATCGCATCCAATGCCTCTTTTTCCTGTGCATTTTCCGGTACTGGCTCCTTTGGATACCAGCTGCCATTTAACATATGCTCGGCATACCTTTTTCTAAGTGCGGAATCCGTATACCGGTAATGTCCGCATTCATGTCCCAGAATCCCGATCAGGCTGTCACTTTTTAATTCCAGTGTCAGAAAACTTGACGTAATCTGGTTTCCAAGATTTACGGCAACTGTTTCTCCCTGATTCCATCCTGCAATCCCCGAATTTTTATCATCGTATAACCGTAATGTAGTCAACTTTCCACCGGTGATTTCATGCCCGATCGAGGTCAAAAGATCACGATACTGCGGCGTATGAAATACTTTTTCCGGTGTCAGTTTTTCTTTCTCTGCACATATCCGTTTCCGGTATAAAGCCTTTTTCATTCGTTTCCTCCATCCGTTTTTAATCCACAGCACAATGAGGAAGAAGAAAGACGCGTTCCATAGTTTCCTGTTCTTCCCTGTCCATGGATGCTTTGCTGAGCAGTGCTGTCCATGCTGACCTCCTGAGATCATTGGAAACCATGTAACTTAACACCCAGTTTTCCAATTCCCGGTATCCGCATACGCCATCTGTAATGTCCTGTTCAATCAAATATTCATGGATCTTGCAGACCGTGGCAGCCATAAAGGACAGAAGTTCTTTGTTTTTAAACCCGGTTCTTTTCATTGCCCTTTTTGCCATTTCCTCTTCTGTCAGGGCTTCCTTTGGCTGAATCAGGTTCATTCGGGAAAGAACTGACTGGTTGAAGTTCTGACAGCCAACATAATCCAGATTGGTGGTCATGATCACAATGGTATCCGGATTTCTCCGTATCTGTTCTCCATTTACCAGATCGGTTACAGCTCCATCGTCAAACAGGGAGTTTAATCTCGTAAGTGTCCCAGGTTTTTCAATCATGGCCGGCTCCTGAATTTCAATCACAGATGGTTCCCTGCATGCCTTTACGATTTCTGACTCTTTTAATAGGAAGTCTTTTTCATTTTTCGACTTTTCATAGCCTTTTTCATAAACTGCTTTCAGGATCTCCTGAAAAGCTTTTTCCCGGCTGATCCCCTCTTCATAAATGCCATTTACCGTTGCAAGAGCTGAAGCCGGATCCATTTCAATGTCTTCCAGACATGGCAATTCCATTTCCAGATGTGCTGTTCCGCCCATATTTGGCACGGTGGTTGCTAAAAGTTCCAGTTCATCCGTTCCAGGTCCACAGGTGAACACATAATATGGAAGCCCTAAGATCTGGGCGATCATTCTGGCATCTGTTGTCTTTCCAGTACCGGCATCGCCTGTCATCATAAACAGCCTTGCCGGTGTCTTATCCACCATCTGCAGGATTTCTTCAGCTTCCTTACTTACCAGATAGTCTTCTGGAAGCGAAGGGATCCTTTCTTTTGTCCTTTCATTTACATCCCATCTGCCAGAGTAGATCTGTTTTAATTCAAAAAGTGTTCTTTTTGTCTTCTCATTTACAGGCAAAAGCACATGAAACTTTCCATAGATTTCATCGTTTGGTGCATATACCCCGGCCGCAATTTTATATTCCGGAAGCACATCCTCCAGTTCCTCTGCACGGAACTGGCTCTTTTCCAGCGGGATTGCCTGCTGCGGATTTGCTATTACTTCGCAGTACATGGCATCGCAGCAGATAAATGCCGCCCTCAGTGCAGCTTCCATGTCTTCCCATTCCTTTTTTTCCTGTTCTTCCAGCATGTAGAAATTTTTTTGGAACTCTTCGTTAAATAAAGGATTATCCGGGACCAGATTGGCATAAGCCAAAAGGGCCAGGTACTGCTCGCCTGTGTTTTTGCCCTCCCGGATTCCCGGAAGCTTCTCGTTTTTTTCTTCTGTCTTTAAAATCCCACTGAAACGTCCGTTTTTCGAATTATAAGTCATTACATACTTTCCCTGATTTCCAGGATATTCCATGCAGAAATAATTTATGGCATCCCTGCCCCTTTGTATACCGGCAGCACCAGAGTCTTTTTCTTTCCGGATCTGAATCAGTGTCAGAAGAGCATGTAACGTAGGCCCATGAAGGCGCGATACTTTTCCCTGCTTCCTGATATTTCGCATGGAACAATCCGCTTCATCATAGCTGATCCGTTTTTTCCCTGCTTTTTCCAACATCATCCGAAATGGGTCCGGAATGGGTTCTTTCATAATCCATGGTGCATAAAAACAAAGATCTGGCATTTTGTTCCCTCCTCTTTCATTATGTGATTTTCTGCATACGAAGGAAAGAAACAGGCAGAGCATTGGATTTTTCCAACGTCTGCCTGTCATTCATTCTTTATGCGCTCTTTTCCTGTTCCAGGATTGCTTCATATATTTTTCGGATACGGTACCCAAACATGGTGTTTCGCCGGCTGATGTAATCCGTCCGGATAGCCTGTGCGATTGCACGTTTGCTTCCCACAATTATAAACCTTTCTCTGGCTCTTGTTACTGCTGTATAGAAAATGTTTCTGCGAAGCATCCACCGGAAACATGGAAGCATTGGAAGGATTGCCATCGGATATTCACTGCCCTGAGCCTTATGTACCGTAATCGCATATGCCAGTGTCAGCGGCCAATAGTCTTCCTCCTGATATTCCATGACCCGGCCATCCCCAAAATCTACACGCATGACCATTTTTTGATCTTTCCGAAAAATCCCTATGACTTCTCCAATGTCGCCATTTGCTACTTCATCGTTGTTTTTTGTCTGCATGACCCGGTCACCTTCCCGGTAAGTATTCCTGCCATTTGTGATTTCCGGATAACCGAAACGCTTTGGATTCGCAATGTCACGCAATACCAGATTCAATGCATCCGTACCTGCTTCCGTATCTTTTCGAAGTGGTGACATCACCTGCACTTCTTCCAGAGAACCGTTTCTCTGCAGTACTTCTTTTCGATAGATCTTCTGTATCTTTCGCGAAGCCTCCTCCGGTGTGGAAGCCGGAATAAACTGAAAGGTATCATCAAACACCAGATCCAGCTGATTCTTATTGATCTTAATGGCATTCTGGCTGATGGTGGAATTCCCTTCCTGTCGGAAACATTCATCTAAGACAGTTACCGGAAATACGCCGGAATCAATGATCTCCTGAAATACTTTTCCAGGCCCTACGGATTCGATCTGATCTTTATCACCCACCATGACCAGTCTGGCACCGGATTTAATACTGGCAAACAGTTTATCCGCCAGATACATATCGACCATGCTGAACTCATCTGCTATGATCAGGTCATCTGGAATTGGCTGCTCGTTCTTCCATTCTTCCTCTCCAGCTTCTCCGGTAAGCCCTATGGATTTATGGATCGTCAGTGCTGGATACTCTGTACATTCCCGCATTCGCCTTCTGGCGATGCCTGTAGGTGCACATAAAAGGATCACCGCATTTTTATCCAATGCTTCCTGTACAGCAATGATGAAACGGATCACCGTAGTCTTTCCTCTGCCGGGTCCTCCTGTAATGATGGATACCGGGTTTTCAAAGACATTTTTTACTGCCACCTGCTGTTTCGCATTCAAAATAATATCCTGTTCTTTCTGGATCTTTCTTAAAATACGGTCAACATTTACAGCCATTCCCGTCTGCATATGGAGTCTGACTAATGCGGCAGCAGCTCCCAGTTCGGCCTGGAAGCTTTTGCGTGTATAAAACCCTCCATCGTGGCAGACCAGGCTTCCATCTGTATGGATCATATCATTGCCTGTATCCCGGATTGCCCGTTCAGAGACCGGTGAAACATCTTTGTTGTGATTTAAAAGTTTTTCGACACGTTCTATAATGTCCTCTCTTTTTAAATACAAATGTCCTTCGCCTTCTGCTTCTGACATAATATGCAAAATAGCAGCCTTAATACGAAGGGGATCATCTGCACGGAAATGTTTTGCCTTTACTGCAATCTGGTCAACAGTCAGAAATCCAAATCCATGAACCTCACAGAGCCGGAAAGGCTCCTCCTTCACAATCATAACTGCAGCAGGGCCAAATTTCTCCTGTATTTTTGAAACTTTTGCAGGAGTCACCCCAAAAGGGGACAAATACATCATCAGTTCCCGGATGGAACTGCTTTTTTGATATCCTTCCAGAATATCATCTAAGCGTTTCTGCGTAATTCCTTTTACCTGAAGAAGTTTCTCCGGGCTGTCATTAAAAACATTCAGTGTGTCTTCCCCAAACGTTTCTACGATGCGGGCTGCCATTGCCGGTCCGATCCCTTTGATCAGGGATGACGACAAATAAGTCCGAATACCTTCTTTTGTGGTTGGCATGGTTACTGAAAAATTGCTCACACTATACTGCGTTCCATATTTTGTGGGTTTCCAGTCTCCCGTCAGTTCCACATCCAGGCCTTCGTTTGTCGGAAGTTCGGTTCCAAATGCCTGAAATATTCCATAATTTCCATTCTTTTGTTTTTTTACTTCCTCCGGTAAATCTTCATTGGTCATGTAGGAAGCTACCGTATATCCACTTCCTGCATTATAATAGATCTGCCGGATGGCTTTACAGCAAATGCTCATGTTCCAGCTCCTCTCTACCATGAGATCCAGAGATAATTATTGCATCCCATACTGGTGATGAAACCATCCTTCTTTAGTTTTTCCCGGATCACCTCTGTCTGTCCAAAAGGATATCCTTTTAAAATTCCAACCCTTCGATATTTCCTTTTTCCAATGGAAATACTGCAGATTCCTTCCTTGTTTACTGAAAAACGGTTTCGATTTTCAGATTCCAGAGTTTTCCGAATCGCCTGGATCCGCTCAAAGCCTTCATCTTCGTACCATATAGCAGCCTGTGCCCTGCATCTTGCCTGCTTCTCCTGATTATCGAAATTTACCGTTTCCGATCCCTTCTCATGATTTTTCGGTAAATCCTCGGTCTTTTCAGCATCTGCATGTACTTTACGGGCATCTGCATGGTTCTTTTGCTGTTTGTTGTCATCATCATTCTCATTCGTTTCCTCCTTGTCTTTTTTCATAATAAATTTTTCATAGAAAAACAGTCCTGCTGCAACCGGAATGACCAGTGAAAGGGACTGTATGATCACTGCCAGAAATACCGGCCATAAAAATGGTGATACTAACAGACCAAAAATTCCAGTTATCACGCACACCTGTTTATGTGCAGACAACCATTTGTTCATTTCCTCCATCATAAGCATTTCCTCCTATGATTTGCTCAGTCAAAATCCAGTTTTTCATCATCTGTTTCCATGTACCGGTCATCAATATCCTGACTACGCTCCCGGCTTCTTGCCGAAGTTCCTCTGGATCTTGTCACGCCAGAATTTGATCTCCGTCTGTCATCCGATGCATCTGTCCTGGTATTGCTTCTGTATCTTCCACTTTCACGTTCCCTGTCATAGTCACGGTCATCCATTTCTGCTGCTCTTTCACTTCTGGTGCTTCTGGAAGCTGAACGCTGGTTTTCTGCACGGTCAGAACGGTTTCGATTAGAAGATGCCCTCGTTTCTCTTTCCGGTTCTTCCCGCTCGTCATTTCCAGATTCTAAAGCTTTCTTACTTTCTGCAAAAGAAATCTCTTCAATCATAAGCCGCATGCCGTAGACATTTTCACCAGCCCGATTCTTGTAGTTGTCATTCTGCATACGACCTTCTACCAGAATCTTGATACCCTTAAACAGATATTTTTCCGCGAACTCTGCTTTTCTGCCAAAAGCCGTACAGCTGAAGAAATCTGCTTCCGGATCTCCTCTTCGTACAAATTTCCGGTTTACCGCCAAGCGAAAGTTTGCGATGGCAAGTTCTCCATTCTCTGTCTGTGTGTAGCGTAAATCAGGCTCATTTACTACTCGTCCCATCATGATTGATTTGTTCATAATTGTCCTCCCATAACTTTATAAAGTTTTCCAGTTTCATTCCAGATGTTCCCGCATACATTTGACTAATGCTCCAATACCATTTTTTCGGATCTCGCGGGCAGCAGAGTCAGCCGTACACAAATTTTTCGCCATCTCCAGTGATTCTTCTCCCGGATGTGTTGCAAACAATACCGGTATCAGATAAAACAGAGATTTTTTGACCAGCATATCGTATGCCATCTTAAAAGACTCAGGCGAAGTTTCCTTTCCATCTGGATTACATACAATCTGCCATACTCCTGGATATTCGATAATCCATTCAAGAAGGTGCACGACCTCCTTTTCCATCTTTTTTCGTTTCATAACGCCCTCCTTGCATTCTGAGTTTCCTTGTGCTTTTTTATGATCCTCCTTTCCTTATTTGCTGATCTGTACTTGTTGTCTGCCATATTTTTGCAACAAAAAAAGGCCATTTAGAAATTTTCATTCTAAATGACCTTATTTATTACAAAGGCAGGAGGCTTTTGGCTCCTTAATGTTTTACTCCCGGTCAGATCCGGAACCAGCGTTTCTTATCTGTGTCTACAGATACAAATACAAATCTCACAATCATATTAACACAAGATATTGTTGGCGTCAATCGCACTTTTTCTATATTTTGTATTTGGATCATTCAAAGATTTACGATATCTATTCATCAAAAACACCTTTCGTATTCTATAAGATGAGTCAACGTTTCTTCTTATATAGAACCACTATCACAAAACAAATTAATACCGCTAAATTTCCTAATATAGAAAATATAAGCTCCCATAAATGTGTAGTTACACCTATTGATTCCGTACATTTACAACTTCTTCCATTATAAGTAAATTTGCCTGTAAGAACATATTTAATCAGTGCTACCTGAGTTTTTTTATCTTTTACCCTATATGTGTATGTTCCAATTTTTGTTTTGTCTCCAGCTCTTGTCAAACCATTGATTTCTGCTTCATAACTTTCTGTTTCTATGTATGTATTTTCATCCAAATCCATCTGCGATGTACCTACCAGTTTCATATCTTTAGGTACATCCTGAAGACTATTAGAAATTTCTTTTTGTGTCAATAATTCTGGTACTATCTTTTCATCTGCATATACATTTATAGATAGCATCAGAGACATTATCATCACAACAAACAATGCCATTATTCGATTTATTCTTTTCATATTTCAGCCCTCTTTCTATAAAATTTGACAGTATGTAATTTTCATTCTCCTTCCTTCCATATAATTCTGTCTTTTTTAATATGTATTTCTGTAAAATGGGCAATAAAAAATCCCGCTGGAGTAGATACCAGCGGGTATATAAAGGAGGTGAAAAAAATGCCCAGACGTATGTCTGGCTTAGCAAACGTTTCAATTTTAATATGTTATTTTTTTCTGAAAATAGCAAAAAAAGAAAAGCCATGTAGACTCTTCCTTACATGTAAGCGATATTCTACGCTTTACAGCACCCCGTCGCTTGCGGAAGCTAAACACATACTTAATTTGTCTTTTTCAGTTACAATATAATACTTTTACCTCTATCTCCTATTCTTGGATAATCACATCTTCAGTATTTCAGTTGTGATTTCCGTCATATTCCCCATCGACAGGAGAATTATCCACAAAAAATTTCTTTGTCTTTGCATCTTTTTATATAAGAGTAAAACTGCTTATGCAACTGCCTCATTTCATCTGGAGCTTTCATTGCATGTTGGTACATAAACCTGTCTCCAAATTTGCTTTGAAATGTAAATGATAATATAACTTTTAACATTGGTACTGGCAGGAAGCGAAAAATGTTCATTTTCCAGGGTGACAGTCTTCCTGCATGTTTTTGCAGAAAACAGAAATTCCTTTTTAGCCGTTTAGCCGTTTTTCTCATCGTTTTCCATTCTTTTCCTGCTTTTTTTGGATAGTCTGATTCATAGTATGCATCTGCTATCGGCACTACCATTGCCAGATGGCAAAGCTGCCACAAGTGCATATCGTTTACTTCCTGATACGGTATGCGAGAATGCTTTAATATCTGGGCAAATTGTTTTGTCCGTTCTGATTTTACTCCGGATATTTCTGCAAATGTTGTCGGCTGAATCAGACCTGGAGTAAGTGCAGCATCCAGTATACCGTCTTTCAAACTTCCTCCTGCCCCTGGAAATGCCGGAAGAATCTTTCCCTTTTCACAGAGATCTTCCCATTTACTGTAATCATCCAGTGAATTTACCATTGTAACAATAGTGGTACTTTTATTATTTTTCAGTTCTTTTAAAGCTTCATACAACTGGTTTTCTCGAACTGTCAGCAAAATAAAATCATAAATATCATCGTCCAATAATTCTCCAAGAACCGTAATTTTCACCTTTTTTACTCTCTGATCCTTCGTATAAAGAAGTCCTTTGTTCCTTAACTCTTCCAGTCTTTTTCCTCTTGCATAAATACTGATATCATAGCCTGCTTCTGCAAATAATGCTGCATACAATGAACCAATCACACCCGCACCATAAATCAACAAGCGCATAATTATCTGTCTCCATTCCTGCTTTTCTCTAATTTACAGATCATTACCATAAATAGCTCCGGTCTTAGTAGAACCAGTCCACCATGCCCTAATTCTGGTAATACTTCAAATTCTGTCTGAGGGAATCTGTATTTCATATAGTCGATATCCTGTTTTCGCTCTTTTTCCTCACCTGACGCATACCAGTAATAAATCTGTGTATCCATTTCCGGAACATGATCAGGAACTTTATAGTTATTACAGGAGTCGAAAGTTCTCCAGAGTGTTTTCCTGCTGCAGTGCTTCAGGACATCTGCCACGTACTGCAGATCTTCTCTTGAATAATTATCTGTTGCAAATGCTTTTTCCAGCAAAGCCACGCCTCCTGCCCTTCCAACCATCATCATAAGATAGTCCTTCAGGGCAATCACCCGGGTTACAATCCATGGCAGCTGACAAGGCGTAATTCCACCATCCATAATGCAATGCTTTATGGTTATCTTCTGTCCCAGTGCTACCATCAGGGCAATGGATCCACCCATGGAACAGCCGTACACTGCGTATAGTTCCGTATAACCTTCCGACTTGATCCATTCATTCAATTCAGTAGCAATCTGTTCCACGCTGGTAAAATCACTGTCGTTTTCAAAATCATACCCCGGAAGTGCCGGAACCAGCAGATGATATTCTTTCTGCAACAGAGGGATTACATTTTCAAAATAATCCCATTTTACTACAGACGGATGAATCAGCAGAATGGTCTCCGTATTTTCTTTTCCAAATTCATGAATATTCATTACCTTACACCTTCTCAGCTTACAATATATGTTAATTTTCTCTGATTCTTATACATTCCGTGTACATAAGTGAAATCCTGGCAGGACAACTTTTCTTATATAATACTTTCCAACCACTTTCTCTAAGCCAGGCCAGATATTCATCTCCGCTCCACTGATGCTCAAACTTAATCCCAGCCAATTTCAGAATTCCTGACCAGAGCCGGCTGATTACACCGGCTTTATGCGATACAAAATTCGGTGCAATCAGCAATCCATCTTCTTTTAATACACGGTCGATTTCACCAAGTGCTTTTTCAGGTTCTGGCATAACATGTAGCGCATTCGCTATCAGTACAACATCAAAGGAATTGTCCTCATAGGGAAGATCCACAGCGTCTGCTATTTCGAATGTCAGATTATCTGGATATTCTCCTTTTTGTGCTTCCCTGATCATGTCTTCGGAATAATCTGTCGCTACCATCCGTTTTGCTGCATATGCCACATGTTTTGCCAAAAGCCCCGGTCCTGTTGCAATTTCCAAAACTTCCTTATTTTGAATCTTTGTCGGAATCCTGTCATACATGAACTTATAATATTTATAGTCTGCCCTCATAGCTTTCTCATAAATCGGTGCATACAAATCCCATATTTTCTTTTTCATTCCGTTAATCCTCCCAGATCATGCCATACCCGTATCTGTTATCTCCAAAATCTCGCTTATTTACCGGTTTTACTCCAAGATGACAGTATTTATCACACTTTAGCTTTTCATCCGTTTCAATAACAAGCGGAAATCCATATTCTTTCGCTGTCTGCAGGGCAAATTCCATCATCTGGCGCATATAGCCCTGATGCTGGTACTTTTCCGGGATTGCCAAGAGTTGAACGACCACATATTTGCGCTTCTGCTTCTTCATCTTTGCTTCCAGGTTTTCCCCGCCTCTGGCAATATACTTTACAAACCAGAAATACCGTTTCCAACCCAGCGAACCGATTACCTCCCATATAAACGTGACGACTGATTTCAGCGGATATTTTGTATCTGGTGTAGTAATTGCAATATAACCTTCATGCTTCTCAGACGTCGTATAAAGCATGCCAGCCTGCATGCACGATCTTGCAAAACCGACAATATACTGTGTCAGCATTTCTTTATCATCGAAAGGAAACAGTCCCCTGTCATCATCTGGATAAATATAATTCGCATAAGCCAGTCCAATTTCCCTTAAGTCCTTTTCGGACAAATCTGTAACTTTGATCATATCACACCTTCTCTCGTATCTGCATGGCTTTATATTTCCATTGGATGATACTCCTTGAACAACAGTCCGGCAAAAATTCCACACAACACTCCACCAATCATCATCCATAGAAATAATCTGTTTCCAAGTATCACAAGAAAAATACAGGAAATTATAGAACCCAATGCTCCTCCCAAAGTCAATGCACCAAAGCCACGGTACAGCCGCTTTTTAGGCAGAACATAATCCAGTTTTACAATACGTTCACTGATAAGCTCTATAATTCCGATCAGCATCAAAATTGCAGGAATCAGTACAGATATAGCCGTTAAACTAAAACCAGATTTCCATAGTAAGCCTGTACCTACAAGGTACATCACCCATCCTATATTTCCAAAAATGTCATATACGATCCATCGTTTTTCCGAAATTTCAGACTGATATTTCTGTTCCACACTAATTCCTCCTATTTCTGAGCAGTGACAGCTATCCAGCCTTTACGGTTCTTCTGAATGTTCACTTTAGAAAATCCAGCCTCTTCCAATGTTTTTTTTAACTGACTGTCTCGGTAAATTGTCATGCCTGGAATCTTTTCTGTCCACTTATCATCTTTATCGGTATCCCCATTACATTCATTACAGATAAAGAACATACCACCTGACTTTGTAACACGGTAAACTTCCTGAAAGTTTTTGGGCAGATCCGGCCAAAAGTATACTGTTTCAAAAGCTGTGACAAGGTCAAACTGTTCATCTTTGAAGGGAAGTTCCATAACACTGGCATGTAAAATCTCACAACGTTCTGTATTGATTTCTTTCTGATTTACTTTCCGTGATTTTTCCACGCTGACTTCCGAATAATCAATTCCTTTCACTACAGTTTTTGGATGTTCTCGCAGCATTCGTTCTATGTTTGCACCGCCACCACAGCCGCAGTCTAATACCTTTCCGTCATCTGGAATCTCAAGGAACTGAAATCCCCAGTCTGCCAATGCTTTATGTCCCATATTCATTACAGAAACCATAATTTTTCCACCGATACCATCTGGCTTACGCGTATTCTCAAAAAATGACATTATGAGCCTCCTATATTTGCAAGTTAGATATAGCTAACGCACATTTTAAAGAAAAACCGCATGTACTGCACAATAAGCTATGTGTATAATTCATACGGTTTTTTCTATTCTATCATGTCAGTAAAGTCTTGACAAGATGAAACATAGCAGCCTGTTTATCGGTTACTTTCATCCTTTTCAAATATCTGTATATTCATGTCAGTACTCCTTCACTATTTCTTCTGTTATATCATACATTTTCTTGAAATTCTCCAAATTTTCCGGACATTTAATCAACATGACTTCCTCTATCTTTCCCGTACTCATGTCCTTGAATCCTGCAACCTGTTCACCAGTGCAGATGCTTGCCCGGATCACTGGCTTCATGTGTACTTTGTCATAAGATTTCTTTACAGCTTTCTTCTTAAACAATCCCATGCTGTCTGCCTTCTTTCTCCTGTGCCATCAGAATCATTTTCTCGAAAGACTGTGCAAATCTCTCATCATCTTCTTCTGTCCGCCTCTTAGGGCCTTTCATATGATTCTTATCGGAGCTTCTTCTGGCTTTTTTATTTAGATGGCGTTCCATGAGCATCTGATCAATATTTTCATTGGTGTACCATTTTCCACTCTGATGGATCCCGTATGCTCCCTTTGCCAAAATCATTGCCGCAACACCATAATCCTGTGTCACAACGATATCCCCCGTATGGCAGATGCTGACCAGTTTAAAATCAACTGCATCTGCGCCAGCCCCTACCATTATCACCTCACTGTAATTTGACTGCAGGACATGATTGGTATCACATAGCAGCGTTACCGGAATATTATGTTTTTTCGCAATTTGCTCAACAATGCCAACTACAGGGCAGGCATCCGCATCAACCAAGATTTGCATTCTTCTGTCTCTCCCACTGATATTATCCAAATAAACTCTGCTGTTCATATTCTGCATGCCGCCTTAACATTACTGGAGTCTGATGCAGAATTGTTCTCATTTTCTCATTATCAAACCAATCTTCCAGCTGTTCTTTTTCCAGAATCAGTGGCATACGGTCATGCACTTTTTTCATGGAATCATTAGCTGCTGTAGTCAGAATCACAAACCGTCGTTCATTCTCAAACCAGTCACAAAAGCCCACCATATAGAGCGACATAGCATCCGACCTGGTAAATGAATTCTTTTCTTTCAGTTGATTCCATTCATAAAATCCACTTGCCGGTATCAGAATCCGGTGATATAAAATTCCGTTCTGGAAAGCCAGTTTATCCAAGACTGTTTCTACTCTTGCATTGATAACCAGATTCTTACCTTTTAACAATGGATATCCCCATTTGCAGGTGCTCAGCTTTAATTCTTGATCTGTCTTTTCAATAACCAGAGCCATATCGTTTGGACGAATATCACCCGTGAACGATTTCTGAAAAATCTGCTGATTTACATCACTTACCACACTCTCTAGTTCATCTACTATATCAGAATCTATGTAATATCTACTACACATACTTTTTATGCCTTTCATATATTAGAGCTGAAATCCATGAATCTGGATTTTGTCCAAGAGAAAAAGGCCTGAAAGTCAGACCTTTTCCTTAAATAGACATAATTACTTTATCTTATAATATTCTTCAAACATTTTGTCACGATATTTCGGATCATCAATGGCTTTTTCCGCATCATCTCTTCTACCTGCTCTTCTAAGCCACTGAAGCATTTCAGCAAAATCATTTACGCCTTTTTTTGTACTTTCCATTTCAAATTCCTTCATAGCTGTACACATATTAAACCGCCCTCCTTCTTTTTTAGCCAGTAGTGCCTGGTTTACAAGGCTCTGTGTGTTTGTTATGCTTCCCACAAGAAGACCAACTTCAGGATCCAGTTCCACATCACTGTATTTCTCATTAATTTTAGAAAAATCCTTTTGGTAAATACTTCTTGTGATTTCAAATACTGCTCTTACCTGCAGGTCATTAAAATTCATATTCTCGCTCTTTTTTATCTCTAAAAGATTCATTTTGTAATCCGATATAAGCGTTTCCATTTTATCCGGAATTTTAAGCATATCTGCAAGGCATCTTGGTCCATCCCATTCTTCTTCACCGTAGTATACACATATCGTGATTACTGGATGAAGCCGATCTGTTTTCTTGAATTTGGAAAGGAATTCACCACTTGTTTCATCTGGATTCTTTTTATGTTCTTTTTGGATTTCATTATACTCTTTCATATAAAGCATAACGTCACCCTGCATAATCCGAAGTGGCATCGCATAATGAATTTTCTGTTGATTTTCCAAACCGAGGATTACAAAATCCATTCCATATGCTGATTTCTTTACCACATCCAATGCTTTCTGATAATCATTTGAAAGAGATTTCTTATTTAATGTACCTGATACATCGGTATCTGCTTCCTGCAGTTCCTCTGGTTTAATTATTTTTTCACCATTAAAAAAGTAGGCATTAAATAAATCTGCAAAGTGTTCATTGTCACGCCAGAACTTTTTCATTTCTGTATCTGGCTTTGCTTTCCTTGTACTTGCCGTAACATTCTCCTCACTTTCTTCTTATGGATATTTTATCATAAACAGTTTCTTTTTAAAAGTCAAAGTTTTTCATGTCAGTCGTTAAGTAACCATGTCATGCTTGCTCCTTTCATTCAAAATTGGGGTACGTAATTAATATGTTATTTTTTCGATAGTTTTTTAACTTTTGTATTGCAAAAGGGACCTTTCAGTCCCTTTTGCTACACCTGCTATTCTGTTATCTCTTCTTCCAGAATCTCTTCCGGAGCCTCATCAAGAACTTCCATCTCTGTCTCCTCTTCCTATTATTTTCTATCATTTCAAAAGAATCGATCTATTCTTCGATCAAACTATTCTTTTGTCATCTGATTTTAATTTCTATTTTTCCTTCCACTTGGCTATATAAATCCAGAGGATCTTCATCACTTTCATAAACACGTCCTTCGCCTTCTCCGTAAGTATCTTCTATTCCAGTTTCATATTTTTTATATGTTGTTCTGTTTTTTCCTTCTTTATTTACATATAATTCTAATGTCACCGTTTTAGCATCTGGAGAAATTCCTTTATATTTTGTATTATTTCTGCTTTCTTCAAACACAGTCTCTGTGCCTCCATAATTTGTCATTCTATAAAGCCCCTGATTTCCTTTATCGTCGGTTCCTATTAAATAATAATCTTCATATTCTTTATTATCCAAATTTCCATAAATTGTACTTGCCAAATCGTTTAAGCTCATTTTTGAAATCGTCAGATTTTGATTTGGAGATATCTTTATTTTTTTATTCACATTTACATTTATGGTATTCTTCTCCAGTTCTACCCAATTTGATGAAAATTCAAAAATATAGTCATCCGTATCTTCTGTATCTGCAGTATCCATTTCTGTTGGATCAAATAACCATACTTTCATTTTTATATCTGCTGTATTGTCTTTAATAGTTGTATCTTCCAGCCTATAATGACAAACCTGACCATCTGTTCCGTTCTCCTTTTTCTCCAGAGCATATGTTCCATCTAACTGTGCCGCTTTTCCATTTATCTCCACTTCTGTTAGTAGAATAGTCTCTTTTTCTTTTGAATCATTTATATTATCAGATATTGCCACCCATAAATTCTCCTTATCAGCAGCAATTTCATCTAACGTAATAGAAATTCCATTTTTAGTAATCGTTTTTCCAACACTATCTATATATGATTCTACATTTTCATTAATCCCCAATGCCGTTTGAATCCACGAAGTAATCTGTTCCCAGGCCGCCTTTATCTCATTCGGATGTCCCAATCCTCCTAACAATAATGCTATTACAACTCCTGCTGCAATCTTTGCTAATTTTAATTTCAAATTAACATTTCGCTTTTTCCATGGCAGGGAAGCTTCGTAAACAAATTTTTCATCTATTTCTCCCATCAGATCCAAAAAATTGTTTTCTTTTTTCATATGATTTCTTTCACCTCTTCCCATAATTTGTTTCTGCTTCGAAAAAGACTAGATTTAATTTTAGTCTCAGAGCATCCATGTCTTTTTGCAATGTCTTTAATATTATCCATATACCAATATCGCCTGACAAAAATATCCCTGTCCCCTGCTTTTAAATCACTTAAAAATTTTTCTAAAATATTCAAAATTTCCTTTTTCTTTATGTCCTCTTCCACATAATCCTTTATTGTATTTTCCAGTTTTTCCACTTCACCACAAATATCCATCATATGTGTATCTGCTCTTTTTGAAGCATTTTTCTTTCTGAAATTGTCCAATGCCAAATTTCTGGTTATTTTTCCAAGAAATGCAGATAATTTTGTTGGCGTTTTAGGCGGAATCTTATTCCACGTTATCAGCCACGTATCATTTACGCATTCTTCTGAATCTTCTGTGTTATATAAAATATTCCATGCAATCTTAAAGCAAAATTTTTCGTACTTTACTTCTACCTGGCGAATTGCATCTTCTGATCTTTCTAAAAATAAATTTATAATATGTATATCTTCCATATCACATTTCTCCCCTGTATATTAGTGTTTTTATGCAGATAGGTTATTTGCAGTGTGCCATATTAATGTTGTCTATTATATATAACGTATTTTTTTCTGTTTGGTTGCACTTTTTTTATAAATTTTTTTGTTACCATAATTCCATTATCACTATAACATATTATCTAAACATTCTTCTCTCTTGGTCAACTATTAATATCGTAATCTACTTCTGCAAATAAAACTACATGCAAAAAATGAAAAAAGGAGCTGCCATTCCATGTGTATTCATGAAAGGCAGCTCCTGCTTGAATCATTTTTATTTAACAACTACTTTTACTTTTTTACGGATCTTTCCAGATTTCACTGTGATATAGGCTGTTCCCTTTTTCTTTCCAGTGATCACACCACTGGAACTTACCGTTGCGATCTTCTTATTTGAAGAACTGTAGGTAACCTTCTCCTGGGAAGTGATCGGGCTGATGTCCGGTTTCAGCGTAAGTTTTTTATTTCTTGCAACAGTCACGCTTGATTTCAGTCCGGTGATCTTTGTTGTTCTTACCGTTGTTTTCTGCACAGTAACGGAAATGACCTGTTTCTTGCCGCTGGCCAGTGTAATGGTCACTTTGATTATTATTTGAATTCCAGCCCTCAGCCTTTTCATTGACAGAGGGCTAATTTTGGCTTAACAATTATTGAGCATCCCTTAACTGATCTACAATGCTGCATTTCGCTGCGTTATCATACATCATGCAGGGAATCAGCCACCCAAGCAGAAGAAATACCGGAATTGTCAGCAGGACAGGCAGAACGGTGAACCGATACTCAAAGAACCAGAACATACTGCCCAGCATTTTCCCCGCAAGAGGTCCCACCGCCAGTGAAAGCACAAAGGCCACCGATACGGAAGACATTGCGTAAAACAACCCCTCGTAGATCAGCATGGTTTTGAGCTGTCGGGGCGTCATTCCTACAGCCTGAAGCACCGCAAATTCCCGGCGGCGGGAAAGAATACCGGTCATCATGGCGTTGAAGAAATTTAAGAGTCCCACCAGCCCAATGATAACACAGAGGATACCACCGATCAGAAGGAACATCTGCCGGAACTGAGCAAACTCAGAGCGAACCGTGGCTTTGCTTTCATACATCAAGGGCGAAAACTCACCGGCCGTGAGCTTTGACAGATATTGCTCTGCTTCGGCCTCGTCAGCTTCGTCCGCTGTGTCGAACAGGTAGAGCATCGGAACGACTGCACCACCGCTGTCCCTCTGTGCGGTGTCCACAGGCAAAACTGCGTTATATCCAATACCACCATAACGATAACCCATGGAGTTCGGAAGTTCTACCAAGGCGCAGACCGTGTACTCTACATCTCTGGCCCCATACAATTTTGCCTGAATGTACTCCTCCGGTGTGTCTTCGTTGCACAGTTCCCCGGTGCGGCTGTCGATATATTTCACATCATCCGCATAGGTAGCCGTGATCGTGTCTCCCACCTTGGGGTAGTATTCAGGATTGGGCAGATTGCCGTAATCATCCAAAGAAACCGCAATGGCAATGGCGTTATTGTCCGGCTCCAGCATAGGAGAAATATCTCCGTCGAACACTTGCAGCTTGTCAAACAGACTGTTATCCAGAG
>ENA-ORSY01000529-ORSY01000529.1-human-gut-metagenome-genome-assembly--contig:-NODE-529-length-37735-cov-3.395648_pt1 | contig 37735 bp, 40 predicted proteins | sample MGYA00242193_ERZ509160 | MGnify/ENA primary metagenome ERZ509160 (study PRJEB26280, sample SAMEA2338670) | human gut metagenome | biome: human gut; feature: human-associated habitat; material: faeces...
GGAATCCACAAAGGATTCCTGCGGCTCTTTGCCTTAAATCCTGCTTGTGTTTGCGGAATATCCGTCATTTTCTTTGTTTTCAGATACCCCTTAAGGTGTATACCAGAAAACCGCTGAACACCGCTATGCCGCTGCTGCCACACCATCACCGAAGGCAAGAACGGCGAGGGCGCGACCTACATCAAGACGGCCAGGGGCTGGCTGCACATTGCCCATGGCGTGCGCAACACTGCGGAGGGCCTGCGCTATGTGATCTACCTGTTTGTGACCGATTTGAAAGAGCCCTGGAAAGAGATTGCCGAACCGACCGGATTTTTGATCGCGCCGCGTGGCTGGGAGCGCGTCAGCGATGTTTCCAACGTGGTATTTACCAATGGTGCTATTGCGGATGATGACGGTAAGGTGTATATTTATTATACCGCCAGTGATACGCGCCTGCACGTTGCTTCCACGACCATTGGCCAGCTTTTGGACTTTGCATTCAAAACCCCCACGGACCCGCTGCGCAGCCGTGACTGTGTGGCCCAGCGTGTGGCGCTGATCGAAAAAAATCAGGCATATCTCAATCAGCAAGACCGGTAATATCGTGTGCCCGTGGCCCGGCGGGGGCGTCCACCCTGGCGCAACCTGGCTGCCCATGCTGGCGCTGCTGGCTTTGCTGGTGTTGGATGTCAGCGTCGGCGCGCAGTTCCCGGTGCCGTGGGGCGAGCCGTTGACCATGCGCGGTGCGGCTAGCTTTTGCCTGGATTTCGCCCCCCGCCCGGAAGTTGCGGACGGCACCTGGCAGCGCCCTGAATGGCCGTGGAAAACCCTGCCCGCGTCTGATTCTGCAGGGGCTGGAGGAGACTGCAGCCTATCGGGATGAGGCAGGGAAACGGTACACCGGCTTTATGCTGCAGACCCTTGGTCTGCCTCTGCCCGGCGATTACGGCCAGGTGCCCGCAAAGCTGTGGTACCTGCACAAAGTGTAATGCGCAAAAATTGTGCGTCAACCTGAAAATGATTCCGCGATATGACCCTATCATTTTATAATGTGCTGTGATATAATGAGGTAAATCGACAATGTCAATTCTAAAACTGACCCCTTCCTGCAAGGATTACCTTTGGGGTGGCAGCCGCCTGCGCACCGACTTTGGCGTGCAGAGCGATTTGAACCCGCTGGCGGAAGCCTGGGTGCTTTCCTGCCATCCCGATGGCCCCAGCTATCTGCCGGACGGCACCATGTTGGCGGACTACCTGGCCGCCCACCCGGAAGCGGCGGGAACAGACTGCAAAAAGTTTGAAATGTTCCCCGTTCTGACCAAGTTCATTGACGCCAAGAATAACATTTCCATCCAGGTACACCCCTCCAACGAGTATGCGCTGGAGCACGAACACCAGTACGGCAAGACCGAGATGTGGTATGTGCTGGACTGTGAACCGGGCGCGTTCCTGTATTACGGCTTTGACCATGAAATCAGCCGGGAAGAACTGGAAGAGCGCATCCGGAACAATACCCTGACCGAGGTGCTGAACGCCGTGCCGGTGAAAAAAGGCGATTGCTTCTTTATCCCGTCCGGCACGCTGCACGCTATCTGCAAGGGTGTTGTGGTGGCTGAAGTACAGCAGAACTCCAACGTGACCTACCGTGTGTACGATTACGGCCGCGTGGGGGCGGACGGCAAGCCCCGCGCCCTGCACGTGGAGAAGGCGTTGGACGTGACCCTGCGCACTCTGCCCGTCAAGCATGACTTTAGCAGCCATCTGGCCCAGTGTGAGTATTTCACCGTGGATGCCAGGAACGGCGCGTTTGAGGGCACAGCGGACGAGAAGAGCTTTGTCTCGCTGCTCATCACAGATGGCGAGGGTGAGCTGATCTGTGGCGGCGAAACCGTGGCCGTCAAGAAAGGCGACAGCTTCTTCCTGCCCGCAGGCAGCGGCAGCTATACCGTACACGGTACCTGTCGGACCTTGTCTACAAGAGTGTGAAAAAAGACTGTGGAATAGTAAACAGGAGGATACAATCGTAAGAAAGCAAAATGTATTAATATTGCATTGCTAGAACCAACTCCAGACGACCTTGTAAACTTTTTTGACGATTTAGCACACAATGACACGCTAGTGCCATATTCTGCACCTGAAGAAACTACAGTATGCGCATCTATTTAGAACCCGTGAATCTCCGTCAGTGGAACCTGTTCGATAATGTAAAAGGCTCCGGCCATGTAGAGTGTTTTCTTGCCACTCGTGATATGCAGCTTGGGGACATCGTAATTCTGCATGTCGGCAAACAGGACCCCGCGCATGAGAGTGGTGTGTATGCCTACGGCACGGTCATTTATGGTACGTATATTCTCGAAAATCGTCCCGCTGAATACTGCAACAACAAATTGACCGAGGATGTTGGTATAGACCATATCGTATATGACACACCCATCATCACCCACGAGCAATGTAAGAGATACACTGGCCAGTATAGAAATGTTCACGCCATCGCAGATTCTTTCAATGACAATTTGAAAGTCACTCTGGGTATCCAGTAATACTCCACAAAATGAAAAAGCGCTCACCGTGAAAGGTGGGCGCTTTTCTCTTTCTTAATCTGTACTTATAAAAGGTATATCACACCAGCATATCGAACAGTCCAATCATCAGAGGCATCGTCATGATGGAAAGCAGCGTACTCAGAACATACAATGCACTTGAGTGCGCAGCATCACGATTGTAGAGTTGCGCCATTGAGGTGACTGTCGCACAAGACGGCGTAATAGCCGATAGATAGACTGTCATTAAAATTGCTTTACCATCTGCAATCCAGTCAGATGCGTGGAACACACGAAGTAGCAGCAGAACAATGATAGGAACTACAATCAGACGAAGTGCAACGGGAAGATAGTTGCGCGGTGTGCAGAAGACTTTCTTTAACGGTACTTCCGCAATCGCCATACCGGCCAGCAGCATCCCCATAGGCCCTATCATAGCACCTACGCTGCTGAGCGTACTCACAATAGGCGAGGGCAGCGAGATATGCAGAAGGTACAAGAGCGCACCGGCGACAATCGCAATCAGGTTGACATTGGTCAGAATCTTCTTCCATTCAAGTTTTGCGCCCTCTTGCAGGCAGGCACTTGCGTGCGTCCAGAGAAGAATCAGCTGAACGATGACGAAAGCGCAGGAATACACGACATATTCCTCGCCGAGCAAAGCCTGAACCAGAGGGATGACGAGCGCAGCCGCATTGCTGTAGATGATGTTGACCTGCTCCACTACATCCAATCTGAGTGGTTTCTTAAAGATGGCATTGAGGACCAGAAACACGACATGCATTCCGACCGCTATGCCCATCGAGTACAAGAGTCCTGTGCGAATCTGCGGCGTATCATCGATTTGAAATGCGTTGAGAACAACGCACGGCATGACCAGATACACGAAAACCACGGATAAAACCTTGCTGTCTGAGGCTTTCAGAAGCCCTGCCTTGACGACTACATAGCCCATCAGAAGAACGATAAACAGCTGGGCTATCTGCTGCATGAGCAATATACTGACTTCCATAATAATCCCTTCCTTCGATTCAAAATAGCGTACTCTTTTCTCGGAAAATAGTCAATATGCAACATGACGGAAGTTTTTAGAAAAATACGGAAATCAATGGCTAGTGGCGGAGGTTGAGAGTTAGCCATATGTACTGGGTACTATGCACAGTTTCGTAATGTGCTAATTATGCAAACAGTAAAACTTGATAGAGAAGTTGTAAAATCTGTAAAAATCAATGTAAACGCGATATATTCTTTGGTATAATATAGTTAAGAAACTATCCCCAAAATGGAAGGAGGTTTATCATGAAAAGGAGAGTAAGTACAGCGAAAAGAATTGTTGCTGTAGCCTTGGTTGCTACGGTTGCGTTTTCTTTGACCGGCTGCAAGAAGAGAAAAAACAACACTAATGCGGCAAGCTCGGATGCGTCCACGAGCCAAAGTCAGGCTGCGGTTCTGGAAACACCAGAAGTAACTGCCACACCTGCACCGACGGCTACGCCTGCACCGACCGCCGCGCCCGCTGAGAACACCGATAAGAGGGACAACACCACCAGCGAGCCGACTAAGACAGAAAAGCCGAGCACCGGCACTTCGACTTCCGGCGGAACTACCAAACCGGCAGCGACAAAAACACCGGCACCTGCTCCGGCAGTTACTCCGGCTCCTACCGCAAAGCCTCAGGTAAAATACACCTTCACGGTTCGCCGTCATGAGGCGACCTGCACCACGCAAGGCTACGATGAGCATATCTGCCATGAGTGGGGCGGCATGAACTACAATGACCGCTTTGTTCCGGCAAAGGGACATAGCTGGGATGGCGGTACAGTCACAAAGGCTGCTACTTATACCGAGACCGGTATCAAGACCTTCAAGTGCAAGGAATGCGATGAGACGCGCACCGAGGAAATCCCGTCTCTCAACAAGACCTATCATATCAAAAGCGTTGTTGCTCCGACCTGCACCGCTGAGGGTTATACCATCTATGAGTGCAACGAAGTCCCCGGTCTGACCTATAAGGGCGATTACAAGGCAAAGCTGCCGCACGCCTACGATGCCGGTAAGGTCACAAAGCCTGCTACCATCTACGAGAAGGGTACGAAGACCTTTACCTGCACTTCCTGCGGTGCTACATACACGGAAGATATCCCGGTAGTCGAGAAGACATGGCATAAGGGTAATACGGTAGCGCCTACCTGCACAGAGAAGGGCTATACCATCTACATCTGCGACCAGGATTCCGCTCTGACCGAAAAACGCGATTATACGAATGCACTGGGGCATGCTTGGAACGCCGGTACAGTTACGACAGCGGCGACCTGTACGACAGCTGGCGTTAAGACCTATACCTGCACTCGTAATGGCTGCGCAGAGACTAAGACCGAGGAAATCCCGGCTCTGGGCCACAAGTGGGATGATGGTACTGTCACCGTACCCGCTACCTGTGAGGGTGTCGGCGAGAAGAACTACAAATGCCAGAATACCGGTTGCGCAGAGACTAAGACTGAGGAAATCGCGTCTCTGGGTCACAAGTGGGATGATGGTACTGTCACCAAGGCTCCTACCTGCACCGAGGACGGTGTCAAGACCTTCACTTGCCTGAATGATGGGAGCCACACCTACACGGAACCTGTTCCTGCGACTGGACACGCTTGGGACGCTGGTGTTGTAACGAAGGAACCGACCTACGAAGAAGACGGCGAGCGCACCTATACCTGCCAAAATGACGGGACCCATGTGTATACAGAAGTGATTCCTGCACTGGGCTATACCTTCACGGAAACTGTCGTTCCTCCTACTTGCACCGAGGACGGTTACACGCTGCACACCTGCAATGAGAATCCCGCAAAGACCTATCAGGATACGCCTGTTGCTGCGCTGGGCCATCAGTATAAGGAAGTCACTACTCCCGCTACCTGTGGCGCTCCTGGCAGCGTAGACAATGTTTGTGAGCGCTGCAACGATAAGCAGCATGTGAGTGACCTTCCTGCCACTGGTGAGCATCAGTGGAACGAAGGCACAGTAACGAAGGAACCGACAGCTACCGAAACTGGCATCAAGACCTTCACCTGCACCGTTTGCAGCGAAACGAAGACCGAAGACATCCCCAAGGTACATACCCACGATTACACGCGCCTTGGCGAAATCGTCAAGGAGTCTTCGTGTGAGACCGAGGGCGAGCGTTGGGTGTACTGCAACTACGAGGGGTGCAACGAAAGAGTTTTGAAGCCTATGCCCGCTATCGGCAGCCACGACTGGGACTTTGCAAATGCCGAGTGTCTGAAAAAGGCTACCTGCACCGAGCAGGGTACTATGCTGATGCACTGCAAGCGTGACGCTTCTCATACCACGACTTACTCCTACGGTGGCACGGGTCATGTCTGGGACGAAGGCACTATCACTACGCAGCCTACCTATGATGAGTATGGCGTCAGGACGCTGCATTGCAAGAACTGCGATGCGACCATGACCGAAAAGGTCCTGCCCACCAAGTACACCTTCACCGTTACCGTTGTCCCGCCGACTTGCACCGAGGACGGCTACACGATGCACAAGTGCAACGAAGATGACAGCTTCTCTTACAAGGACAACATTGTACACTCCACCGGTCATCATGCCGCCATGCGTGTCATTGAGCCCACCTGCAAGGAAGAGGGTCGCACCGAAATCTACTGCACCGTCTGCAATGAAGTGAGTGCCGTTCTCTCCACCACGCCAAAGAAAGACCACACTTGGGATAACGGCGTCGTAACTACTGAACCCACGGCTGAAACAGATGGCGTCAAGACCTATACCTGCACAGTTTGCAATGAAACGAAGACTGAGACCATCCCGCGTCTGAACGGCAGCGGCAAGTAAGCTGTGAGCCTTTCAAATCAGTTTACGGTGTATCCTATTTGTACGCCGTCGAGATAGCTATCAGGAATTTCTGAATAAGGTGTTAAAATAAAGGGGTGAACGATGCCCGTCTGGGCAAGTGCCAAAAATTTTAGCAAATTCTGTGCAACCTGCAGAAGCTAATGGATACTATCGCAAAGTAACGCAAAATGCGTTACAATAAAGTTGAGGCGATAACCATGGAAAAAACGATGACACTTAACCTTCGCGTCAACCCTACTGTCAAGCAGCAGGCCGAAGATGTGCTGAAGCAGCTCGGTATCCCAATGGCAACGGCCAATGATATGTACCTGCGCCAGATCATCATGACTGGCGGTATTCCTTTCTCGCTGTCCCTTCCGAAGGCTCCTGCGGCTTTGAACGCTGACACCATGACCGATGACCAACTCCATGCAACCTTGCAGGTGGGCATCAAGGAAATTCAGAATGGTGATACTGTGGATGCCGCAAGCGCATTTGCACAGTTCAGGGAACAACACAGATGAAGCACAAATTGTTTATAACAACCTTGGTGTTGAAAGCTATGATTTACCCTGACCACTCGTAAAGCAAACACAAAGCAGTTCACAAACAAAGCAAATACACACTAAAAAGCAAGAGCCCTCGGAGAAATCCGAGGGCTCATTTCTATTATCAAGATGTAAGGATAATCGAAAGCTGGAGTTACAAACAGCATGCGTTTTGCATTAGAATGTCAACCCTCTACACCAACACAGAAATTGGTATAGAGGAATTTTTTCTTCTAAATACTTGACAATATCAGAATGAGGCCCTTGTAGTTAGAAAGTAATATTGCGAATAGAAGAACCTTTTATGCGCTTACAAAAGCACGAACTTCTTGTACCGAAAAAGGCATGAAGTGTTCGTGCTTTTTTTTGTTTTTGCAAGCGCTATCCAGCATGTTCTGTTCGGCTTTCCCATTTTGGCTTGTTCACATTATCCATCAAGTATAATTGATTGCGTCGATAAAATGAGTGCGGGAATAAAATCCTGAAATAAATACTGGTATAATTCTATTGGAATGGAATTTCAACAAAGTTCGACAGAAAAAAAGAGTGAGAACACGTTGAAATGGCTTATTTGAAGGTTGTATTATAACTAATACGGACAAATGTAGTATGATACGAATCATTCAACTGGATGCGGATAGTAAATTAAATACAGTCAGTATGATGGCCACCTAAGAAGTCTGTATTGGCTTCTCTGGTGGCCTTCTTTATAAACCACATGCGGGAATTGTGAAATTTATATTTATGATTCCCAAATCACCTAAGCGACGCAATCCATTGTAACTGAGGGGATAGGTGATTTTGTGGTGAAACTGCTTAGTTGCGCTCGAAGCAGGGGACCTCCTAGGTGTGATTTGACCGAAAAAATTCAAATCGCTATAGGAGGTCAAAATGACTGAATTAGAAATGTATGAACTTTGGCGCACACTTCGTTTATGGGCCAATTATAATCAGCTTAACCAGACGATAGAAAAAAACTGGCTTAGTAATTCGTTCAACAGCCATATCCTTGATTTGTTAGACAAAGAGGAAATTAAATACAGGTCGGAGAAACGTCTCCTTGGATATAGGAACAAGGGGAAAAGGCGACTTGCTGGTAATGCAAATCAGCCGATTATTATCAATATTGATGATGTGGCTGATGTCATTGATGTTCGTGCGGAAGATGAATTCGCTCGAGTAGAGCTTCTGGTATCATTGAAGCAGGAATTGGAAAGGCTCTCACCCAGAGAGCTAATGATTATTCGTACTTATTTGGATTATCCTATAGAGGTTGTGGCGAGGAAGCTTAAGGTTAGACCCAACACGATTTCTAAGGCACGAAGAAAAATTGCAAGAGAATTGAGAAAGAAGCTGGTTTGAGATGAAAAGGGAAGAACTGTGGACTCCATCTGCAAGGCGGTTTGAATGCCTGCTCAAGGCTGCGCAGAATGGCGACTATAACGCATACATGAGTTTGATGGCGAGGTTTTTTAAGGTAATGGATGCCAAGGCAAGGAATAACTACTTGCGCGATTACGAGATGTTTACGGCACTGGTTGAACGGGTCTCAGAAGGAATCTTTGGATTCAGTTCTGAAGATGCGTATCAGCGTGAATTGAACAAGGAAAAACACCCGTCAAAGAAGCGGAAGAAGTTTGGACGCAGGTGATGATCTGAGCGTTAGCAGTTAATATTGATTCAAATGAAAACAGATTGCTGCAAGCGTAGCAATCTGTTTTTATTTGAATCAGTTGCGGTTTAAGCAAAACCTGAATCATGTACCAATTGACTGTTACATATAACAATCTATCGAATTTTAGCCTCATTCACCTTATAAATAAGGGTGTATTTGTAAAATGTGCTGAATTTGTGTACTTGTATAATTAAAGTGAATCCGATTTGTTGATAAATGTCGAATTGTGTGCTATTATATCAATACATATATTGGCAAAATATTGCATTGGTAGACTGCTGAATTGTGCTAAGGATTTTCATGAGTAATTTGTGGGAATGCCTTTTGCTGCTCAAAACAGCTTTCCCTGATTTCAATTGCAGTATTGAAAATAATATGTGTGTAAAGAAGAACGAGGAGTAAGAACATGACAAGGTTTAGGCATGACTTGATTTTGCGGATGATAAAGCTGTTAGATGCTGTGCTTGTGACGATACCATTTGCAATGTGCTGGTATCTATACTATGCTAAGCGCGTTGCATCGCCGTACTATGAAAAGGGCGATTACCTGGTCGTGGCACTGTTCTTTGTGCTGTTCATCATCTTTGGACGCGTATATGACGCCTTTCTGATGTCAATGCAGCGTATCTCCGAAATTATCTATGAGCAATTTTTGGCGGCTGCGGTCAGCGACTTTATCATGTACATTGTGATTTGGCTACTGTCCAAGCACCTGCCCAACATTCTTCCTGGCGTGGCAGCCCTTGTAGGGCAGGTTATTATGGCCTCAATTTGGGCTTATAACGCTCACCACGCCTACTTTAAAACCTTCCCGCCGCAGGCCACAGCTGTTATTTATGATACTAGACGTGGCATGGAGCAGCTGATTGCTAAGTACGGTCTTGATGCCAAGTACAAAGTGGTTTCCACCGCTACGGCGGGGGAGTGCATCGAGAATCTTTCCATGCTGGACGGCATCAACACAGTATTTTTGAGCGGCATCCACAGCCATGATCGGAATATTATTCTGAAATACTGTGTAGAAAACAACATCACGGTATTTGTTGTCCCGCGCATCGGTGACACCATTATGTCCGGTGCACATCACATGCACATGTTCCACTTGCCGATGCTTCGTGTTGGCCGGTATAATCCTCAGCCGGAGTATCTGTTTGTAAAACGACTGCTGGATATTGTCATTTCTGCTATTGCGCTTGTGATTCTGAGTCCGATCTTCCTTGTGACGGCTATTGCCATCAAAGCAACAGATCACGGTCCAGTATTTTACAAGCAAATTCGTTTAACGAAGGATGGCAAAGAATTCGGTATTCTCAAATTCAGAAGCATGCGGGTCGATGCTGAAAAGGACGGCGTTGCCCGTCTTTCCAGCGGCGAAAACGATGACCGCATCACGCCCGTTGGCAAAATCATTCGTGCTTGCCGCGTTGATGAATTGCCGCAGCTTATAAATATCTTGAAGGGTGACTTGAGCATCGTCGGCCCCCGTCCGGAGCGCCCTGAGATTGCAGCTCAGTACTGTGAGGAAATGCCGGAATTCTCCCTGCGCCTGCAGGCCAAGGCTGGATTGACCGGGTATGCACAGGTTTATGGCAAGTACAATACTACTCCTTACGACAAACTGACTATGGATTTAATGTACATAGCTCATCCGAGCATTGTCGAAGATTTGAAAATCATGTTTGCAACGGTGAAAATTCTGTTTATGCCTGAAAGTACCGAGGGAATTTCCGAGGGGCAAACCACGGCTATGAGTGGAGAAAACAACTAAATATCGATGATATTGTACATTTTTAACTGCTAAAAATTGGAAAAATTCCAGAGTGGAATCGGGCATAAATACACCTCTTACAGTGGCGTTAAGCTGGAAAGTCGGCAGACTGCCCTGCATAGGAGCGATATAGCACTCATGATAGTGCAAAATGCCGAGACCATGGGCGTGAGAGAGAGCAAAACGAGGTCAATTCGAGGCTTTTACGCCCCGAAAAAGCACTTTTATGGATGCGACTGTAGCTCGTGGGTTTATGCCGGATGGCACTGTGATGATATTACCGACACTGCGGTGACTTTCACATAGCGGTTTCGGGGTGCCCGGTGAGATTGCGATGATAACATCATCTGTGATTTCATCCCGGTCTTGGAGATGACAAGGCGGATGTGAGCAAGATGGTGATAACCACATGGTCGCAGAGATGCTCATGCGTGTGGGGTAATCTGGCATAAGCAGGGGAGCTACCGTAGCGTGGATGAGTGGAACCTGGAATAAAGGCAAGAGCTACCGTAGCGAGGATTGATACCATCAGGACTAAAGACAGCGGTTACCGTAACGTAGCAGAGTTTATTATAGCGGTACAAGACATAGCGGCAGTGTGTAGATCACACTGCTGAGGATGATTAGTAGAGCTTTATAAGGAATTAACGGCTCAGACTCTTTGAGATTGAGTCTGGGCTGTAATCTTTGATATGCGGAGAGAGGAACGATTGAATGCTAGTTAGTGTGATTATGCCGACTTACAACTGCGGCAAGTTCATTTTGCAATCGCTTGATTCTGTGATTGCCCAGACAGTTACAGACTGGGAGGTTCAGATTGTGGACGACTGCAGCACGGATAACACTGCCGAAGTGTTGAAGCCGTACTTGGAGAAGTATCCCAATATCCACTACTATGTTCTTCCGCAGAATGGGGGACCGGCGGTTGCCCGGACGGAGGCCATGAAGCGGGCGACTGGCAAGTATATCGCATTTCTGGATAGCGATGACTTGTGGATGCCGGATAAGCTGGAAAAGCAGATCGCCTTTATGGAGCGGACTGGCGCAAAGTTTAGTGCGACCGGCTATGGCTGGATGGACGAGGAAGGAAACGACCTGCACACGGTATTCATTCCTCCGAAGAAAACGGACTACAAAAAGATGATTCGGCTGTCCAATCCAATCGGTAATCTGTCCGTGATGTACGATCAGGAAGCACTTGGCAAGTTCGAGGTGCCTCCGATTAAAAAGAGAAACGACTTTGCCCTGTGGCTCAAGATTCTGAAAAAGACGGATTACTGCTACGGGATGGAGGAAGTTCTTGGTACATATCGCATGGGTCGTGCAGGCTCGGTGTCCAGCAATAAGCTGAAACAGGCAAAGTACCACTGGCAGCTCTATCATGAAATCGAAGGGCACAATGTGGTTCGCAGCCTGTACGAACTTGGCTGCTGGGCTTGGGTCAAGGGCACTGGAATGGGTATTGATAAGAGGAAAGTGTAATGAATCCACTGAGATACATTAAGGCGTTGTTTGGCTTGGGGGATGTTGATGCCTTCTGGATGGCAAGAGAGGAAATTTTGAAACGCCCTGGGGAACATTGCTTAGAAAATTATCTTTGTAAGATTATCAGAAAGCATTATGGTGCGGGCATTCCTATTTTGCCTGATATCAACCGTTTTGTGACACCACATGGCTTCTATGGGGTTTTTATTTCGCAGAGAGCAAAGGTGGGTGATGGCTGCACGATTTATCAGCAGGTGACGATTGGCTCCAATGACCTCCCAAATTCGGGGGGGGGCACCGACAATTGGCAACAACTGCTTGATTGGTGCAGGTGCGAAGATAATCGGAAATGTCCGCATTGGAAACAATGTACGAATTGGTGCTAATGCGATTGTTGTAGATGATATTCCTGATAATTGCACGGTGGTGATGAACAAACCACGGGTGATTGTCCGAAAGTAAAAATGATTTGGAAAGGAGAAAGTACTTTCTGATGAATAAAAAAGAAGTATACGGCGGTTTGCTGTCTCTGATTACGAAAGTCGCGGGAATTGATAATGCAAAGAAATTTGATACGCTGTTCCGTGATCATAAGAAACTGAACCTCAAGAACCCTCAGACTCTTTCAGAAAAAGTGTCTTACATAGAACTGCATGAGCAGTCGCCGCTTGCAGCTGACTGTACAGATAAATATGCAGTACGCGAATATGTAGCTAATAAGGGACTCAGCGATATTCTCATTCCAATTTATGGGGGGGGTACACCCACTTTGAGGATATTGATCTGAGCAAGTTGCCGGATAGCTTTGCAATCAAGGCGACTCACGGCTGTAAGATGAATTATCTTGTTCCAGATAAATCCAAATTTGATTCTGAAAAGTGTAAAAAAGAAATACAGAGATGGATGAGCACTACATATGGAACGTACTCGATGGAACCTCATTACACGGTGATTCCTCACAGGTTCTATATTGAGAAGTATCTCGAAAAGGCAGACCAGCTGATTGACTATAAATTTCACTGCCTGAACGGAGAACCTCGCTTTGTACTGACATGTAGTGATCGGAAAAGCAATGGCGATAAAGCAATGCAGGTGACATTAGACCTGTTTGATATGGATTGGAATCCTATCCCTGAAATCGTTTCTTCTGGTCTTGAACATCCCGGAGAGGGGAAATTACCGAAACCAGAGAATCTCGATGAAATGGTACGGATTGCTAGAATCCTATCGGAAGATTTCAAGTTTGTGCGAGTGGACTTGTATGAACTTGAAGGAAAGGTTTATTTCGGTGAGCTCACATTCACACCGGCGCATTGCGTTTTTCCGTATCTTTCCGATAAGTTCGACTTAGAGATGGGCAAACTGTTGCAGATTTAAGTTGATAAATTCTTCTCCATCTATCTGATAAATGATGGAGGAGAGAGAATGAATATCAAGGTCATTTACGGAAAGATGTTGACCGGTCTTGGTAAGTTGTGCGGTATTGATTGCGCAAAAAAGTTCGATACTCAGCTTAGATTTCACCGGAATTTGAACCTGAAAAATCCAAAATCTCTAGCGGATAAGGTGACTTACATCGAATTACACGAGCAATCTCCACTTGCCCCAGAGTGTACAGATAAATATGCAGTTCGCCGGTATGTTGAAGATAAGGGATTCGCAGATATTTTGGTTCCGCTTGCTGGAGGACCGTGGAGCAGTGTTAATGAGATCGACTTTCAAACGCTTCCAGATGCTTTTGTTTTTAAGGCGACACATGGATGTAAGATGAACTATCTCGTCCCTGATAAAACGAAGCTCGACAAGAAGAAATGTATGGCTGAAATGTCCAGATGGCTGCAAACAACCTACGGCACATATTCAATGGAGCCGCATTATTTGAAAATACCGCACCGAATCTATGCGGAGAATTATCTGGCTGATGCGGATAAGCTGATTGATTATAAGTTCCATTGTATGAACGGTATTCCGCAGTTTGTGCTTGTATGTGGTGACCGGGTTGTAACAGAAATGGGAAATGATGTAGCCGCCATATTTTCGATATGAACTGGAAACCACTTGTTGGACTGACAGATGAAACATCAGATAAGATTGAAAAGCCTGAGCATCTGGAGCAGATGATCAATATCGCAAAGAAACTCTCTGCGGATTTCAAATTTGTCCGAGTCGATCTGTATGATATCAATGGAAAGGTTTACTTTGGGGAGCTGACATTTTCACCGACGAATGGTGTGTTCTCACATTATACACAAGAGTTCTTGGATGAGATGGGTGCAAGACTAAAAATCTGAAAGAGGAAAAGCAATGAGAATTGGCATTATTGGCCACTTTGGTGGAAAAGAAAAATTTAATGATGGTCAAACGGTCAAGACCATTGCAATCTATGATGCGCTCAAGAGATATGGAATCGAAGATGTCGATAAAATTGATACATACTATATCAAGAAAAATCCGTTTGTTTTTATGGCACAATTCGTAAGTGGATTGTTTAGCGATGAAAAGTACATTGTCTTACTCTCGTCAAATGGACGGAAAGTACTCTTTCCAATTTTGAGCTTTATGAGCCGACATTTAAATAAGGAAGTGTATCATTACGGAATCGGCGGTAGGCTGGCCAGAGAGGGGAGCGAGAAGCCAAGCTGGAAAAAATATGTCTCATCGTTTAAGAGTAACTGGATGGAAAGTATCGAGCTTGCAGAGCAGCTTCAAAAATTAGGTGTTAGAAATGCCATCTACCTTCCGAATTTCAAGAAGTTAAATATCCTGAAAGAGGATGAACTCTGCACAGAGTATAGTGCGCCGTTTAGATTTTGCACCTTCAGCCGTGTCATGAAGGAAAAAGGCATTGAAGACGCTATCGAAGCAATTCGAGATATAAATAGTGAGCGCGGAAAGAAAATTGTCACGCTTGACATTTATGGACCTGCAGAGAAATCGTATTTGAATCATCTGAAGGAAATCCTTAAAGACGATGATGTGTGTGCATATAAAGGCGTCGTCCTGGCAAACGAGAGTGTAGAAGCCTTAAAGGATTACTATGCATTGCTATTTCCAACACATTGGAAGCATGAAGGGATTCCGGGAACAATCATCGATGCTCTTTCGGCAGGAGTCCCCATTATTGCGCGTAGATGGCAGTACTGTGGTGAGATGATTGATGACAAAAAAACAGGACTGGTTTACGACTTTGAGGAACCTGACTTGTTAAGGACTCGCATAGAATACGCGATTGAACATCAAGATGAAATGGTGTCGATGAAAAAAAACTGCTTGAAAAGAGCAGCTGCATATAGCGAAGACTATGTTATGAAGCAGATAGCAAAAGAAATGGGGCTGGGACAAGGATGAATGAAAATTTCAAGGCGGATTATTATCGGATGACCGGAAAACAATGGTCTGTAAAAGCCATTGCAGATTTGCTTATAAGATACGATCTGCGGTACCTGCTTCATATTCGCTCTGGCAAACATATTCTCTATACGTTGCTTTCGCTTCGAGCAAGTAGGAAATATGGACTCGAAATACTGTCAAAAAATATTGGAGCAGGACTGTATATTGGTCATGCACATAACATAAATGTTCATCCGGCGGCGATAATCGGAAAAAATTGCAACCTCAATAAGGGCTGCACCATTGGAAGGGAGAACCGAGGTCACCGAAATGGAGTTCCATCCATTGGAGATGATGTTTGGATAGGCAGCAATGCCATGGTTTGCGGAAAAATCAAAATAGGAAATGATGTTTTAATTGCGCCTAATGCCTATGTGAATTTTGATGTCCCAGATCATTCTGTTGTTGTTGGGAATCCAGGAAAGATATATTCAAAGGAAAATGCGACAGAGGGATATATAGATTATCGTTTGTGATGGAGAAAACAGTATGAAGGTAATACAGGTAATACCGGCATTCAGATTAGCTGGAGCAGAGGTAATGTGTGAGAACCTTTGTGTTGCATTGAAAAATGCGGGTGTGGATGTAATTGCTGTTAGTTTATATTCGGAGAATACCGCAATTACAGATAGATTGGATAAAAAGGGAGTTCGCATAGAGTACCTTGATAAAAAACCTGGATTTGACGCCTCTGTAATCATTAAGCTTGTACACTTATTCAAAAAAGAAAAACCGGATGTCGTTCATACTCATATTTATGCGTCAAAATATGCTTTGCCGGCGGCAGCAATTGCAGGTGTTAAGAAAAAGATACATACAGTCCATAGTATGGCTCAGAAGGAGCAGGGTTCTTTGGGAAAGAAAGTCAACACTTTCCTGTATCGACACTGTGGCGTAGTGCCAGTTGCACTTAGTAGCGAAGTAAAAAAATCAATTGGCGAGGTTTACGGATTACAGGAAAGTATAATACCTGTTGTTTATAATGGAATTGACCTATCAAAGTGTATTAGAAAGAATGATTATGAAGCAAACGGTGTTTTCACAATTGTTCATGTTGGTCGTTTTATGAAAGTGAAAAACCATAAGACTTTGATACGGGCGTTTGCGAGATTTGCTGAAAAAAAAGAAAGCATTAGATTGCAGCTCCTTGGAGAAGGTGAGCTTCTCGATGAAATGAAGGATTATGCTGAAAAACTCAAAGTTGCAGATAAAGTGGAGTTCTTAGGCCTTCAGTCAAATGTATATCCCTATCTAAATAAAGCAGATGTCTTTTGCTTGCCCTCCGAATATGAGGGAGTACCTATGACATTGATTGAGGCAATGGGGACAGGACTCCCGATTGTTGCAAGTAATGTTGGAGGAATTCCGGACATGCTGGTGAACGGGGAGAATGCGCTTCTTGTTGAACCTAACTATGTAGCTGTTGAGAAGGCGATTGAAAAATTATATAACGATGTTGAATTTAGAATTCGCCTTGGAAATGCAGCAGCATTGAGATCTGAAGAATTCTCAGCAAAAGTAATGGCGAGTAGCTACATTAAAATATATAGAAGCTGAGTGGAGAATGAGGGAATGAAAATTTTATTTGTATCGGCAGGAATGCTTTTTGGCGGTGCAGAGCGCGTGACAAGTATTCTTACAGACGAGTGGGGGAAAAGGGGTCATGAAACTAAGATACTGGTAACACGGACTGAGGCAATTAGTAAGTACCCATTATCCGATAAAGTGACCCTAGTTAGCTGCTATGACAATGTTAGTAAAGCTAAAATTGGACAAATTGCAATAATAAAAAAAGTGCGCGAGATATGCAAAGAGTGGAAACCAGATGTGGTCATTTCATTCTATAATGATTTGTGCGCACTTTCAGCATTGGCAATTACAGGGCTTCATATTCCTCTGATTTACTCTGAACGAAATGATCCGAACAAAACAAATCAGCGCAAAAGCGACCAGCTGTATCGAAAAATAGTTGAGCATCGAGCAGACAAAATAGTTTTTCAAACCAAAGGCGCACAGAAATGTTATTCTAAAAGTGTTCAGGATAAGAGCGTAGTTATCCTTAATCCTGTGGATACAGCAGGGTATCCGATTCATGATTTTACGCATGAAAAAAAGGAAATCGTTACAGTCGGCAGACTGGAACCTCAAAAAAACCAGAAGCTGTTGATTGATGCTTTTTCATTAATTGCTGATGAGCTTGCAGATTACAGTCTGGTGGTGTATGGAGAAGGAAGCCTTAGAGAAGAACTTGAAGCCTATATTAAAGAAAAAAGACTTCAGGATAGAGTGTTTCTTCCGGGAGCGAAAAGCAATATCCAAGACTACATCAAGGATGCTGCGCTTTTTGTATTGAGTTCGGATTATGAAGGAATTCCAAATGCGCTAATAGAAGCAATGGCAATTGGACTTCCGTGCGTCTCTACTGATTGTTCGCCAGGGGGAGCAAGAGAACTCATAGAGGCTGATGAGAATGGGTTGATTGTTGAATGTGGGAATTCTAAAATGTTGGCTGATGCTGTGAAGCGCATGATAGTTGAAAAGAAAGAAGCTAAGCGAATGGGTACACAAGCGAGATTGGTTCGCAGTCGTGTCGATAAGTGTAAAATTGCTGATAGCTGGCTTGGTATTATTCACTAAGAATTGTAGAGGAAAAGAGAATGGAGTTTAAGCAAAAGAGAGCGTGTATAGTCTATGCGATTTCGGCTTTGTTTGCTGCGCTTATATACTCATATAAAGACGCAAAATGGGTCAATGAAAAATATGCGATGTTTTTTAAACGAGGAGATACGTCTTCACTTGTTTATATTATATTGATTTATTCTGCGCTGCTTGTATTGACTATAATAGCGGTTTCAAAGATATGTGAAAATCGAAGATGGTTCCTATATGGTGCAGAATTTGTGCTGATTATTTTATTCTACTTTGTAAAATCAATCTTGGAAGATGGTACCTATTTAGCAATCACTTCACCGACAACACCCATTATCTATATTCTAGCGTTGGCTGTTTTCGTGGGAATGGATGGTGATATATGGGAGACAATAACAAAGTGCTTGCCAATTCTGATAATTATTCATATAGCACTATTTGCTTATGAATATGTAACTCTTGTGGCAGAACACGGCGTTGTTGTCGTTGGAAACTCATCTTTGATTTATTACTTTGTGTCTTTGTTTTGGTGTTCTGTTATTTATTTGTCTAATAGGGTTTTGCGAGAAGAAGGTGTAGGTTTCTGGCAAATGGCCTTGATTGGATGCAACATTATCTTTGCTGTAATAATTAATTCGAGAAGCTGGATTATACAAGCGTGTCTTGTTGGCATTGTGATTTATTTGTTTGGCGCTTCAAAACATAATATTAGAAGTAAAATTTTTAGACTAATATTACTCGTTTTAATGGGCTATGTAGTTTTACAAATATTGAATGCCTATTTTCCTAGCAGCATGACATTGCTTTACAACAAACTTGGACAAAACAGCAGAAGCCATCAGTATGCAGAAATTGCTAAGGCGTCATCGCTGCTGGGATGGATCTTCGGTAATGGTGCAACCGCAGTGTACTACGATTCTGCGCAAGGAAACATTGCTAATATCGATAATCAGTATCTTTTTATTTCGTTTCATTACGGTGCGATTTTTATGCTAATGTGGCTTGGACCACAACTGGCGGCATTTATTTGTGCATTAAAAAAGTGTTCGAAGAAGATGATTTCATTGCTGCCAATTCTCTGCTGGTTTATGGCATTGGGTGGACTGTCGATTTTTAATGTTGTGTATTGTGACCTAAAACAAGCATTGATAATGCTTTATATGGGGCATATTCTATCGCTGAATGATCACGGAGGATATGCAGATGAGTAAAGTTTTATATATTGGTTGGTCGGGATTACCTGAGACGGCAGCGGGAATAAGGGTATACCAAATTGCCAAGGTATTACGTGAAGCAGGCAATGAGGTCATCTTTTTATGCTTAAGTCAGCCGACACCTGGAAAGCAAGACGAAATTGAGTATGATGGATTCCGCTATATTTTAAAGGAACAATCAAAGTCGAAAATTAAGAATGTAGAAAACATATTTTGTGGTTGTGCTGATTTCTGTGTAATTAAAGATACGATTGTTGCCGAAAAGCCGGATACCGTCATTGTCTATAATGAAAAAGAGAGGCTGACTAAAAAGATAATTGCTTTTTGCCACCCACGCGGGATTACGGTTGGCGCAGACGTAACAGAATGGTATGAGCTATCACGATCAAAAAAGTGGAACTATGTAGTTGCTAAAAACGTGGATTATCGTATCCGAAACATGGATTCCAAGTTGGATTACATCATATCCATTAGTCCTTATCTTACAGCATACTATCAGTCCCATGGCTGTAAAAATGTGATTGAGATACCGCCTATTATGAACTGTGTCAAATCTGAAATTGTGCCGACAATCCATGGAGTTCGCCATTTGGTATATGCAGGGTCGCCGGCGCAAAAGGACTTGATTCTTCCGTATCTAATCGCAATCAAGGACATAAACAATGACCAAGTAAGGGTTGTTGCGGATATCGTTGGGGTGACAAAAGAGCAGGTTAAAACGCTTTTGCAAATCGATGATCCGGAGAAAATTGGCATCATCGCGTACGGTCGTGTTCCTCATGAAGAATGCGTGAAGGTGATTGAAAAAGCAGACTTCAGCATTCTCTTTCGAGAGAATCTTCGGTATGCAAAAGCAGGCTTTTCTACGAAGCTTTCTGAGAGTCTATCACTAGGAATTCCTGTTCTATGTAATGCAGTTGGTGGTGCTGATGAAATCATTAAAGATGGTTTCAACGGTGTAAAAATTGAAGGATGCGATTCTGTATCCATTATGAAGGCCATTGAACGAATTTTTTTATTGGATGAAGGTTCGATTGATGCTATGAAACAACACGCAATAGAGACGGCAAAGCAGCTTTTTGTTGGTGAGTTGTACACTGGCGTTTTGGATAGAGCTGTCAATATGAAACCGTGATTGATACAGTGTACGGAAGGAGGAGGAAGATGATTACTGCAAAGTTGACAAAAGAAAATGCCGCAAAACTAATTGGTACAAGATGTGCGATGAAATCAAACCCGCGCAGTTTTCTGGGCTATAAAAGAATTATTGACACAGAAGAGTATGCAGTATTTGAACACCCAGTGAAGGCAGCTTCTGTGGTCGCGGCATATGGCGATATTGTGGTAAAGCGAAGAGGGAACACGTTGTTTTACATTCCAAATGTCCGAGCCCCTTTTCTTAATTATCGCATTGAACTGTGTGATAGAAACTTTCCCGGTTTGATTCAAGGCAGCAATTTTATGCAGTGCCTTTTGCTTCCGTATATGCGTGTTGTAAAACAGGACATCTATGTTAAAGATGTTCGACTTTGCATTTTTACAGATAAAGGCCAAATTTATCATAACAAGCCGGCAAGAAATAAAACCTGTGAAGGCTTTTCAAAATCTGGAGATAGTATCAAATTTGAAGAAAGTGTTGTTTGGGATCTGCCGGGGAGAAAACATCCAGCACCTCATAATAATGTTTCGGAATGTGAATGCTATTATCCGGGGCTACCAAACCGCTGCTATTCTTATACACCTTGTGTAAATTCAGATTCAAGCTACCACGATACATATGGAAATGGTGGATTTGGAAAGAGCAAGGAAGTGTCTATTGGGGGTGAAGCGAAACTGTGTTCGCGTTTCTACCGATACTCACAGACACTCCAGGCTAATGCCTTTCGCTTTATTGGAACAGGAACCAGAAATGACAAAATGAACCTGATTGGGACATACTGTTCCAATGTTGAAGAAGGGGTCAGAGTTTGTATTTTTGCGTCCAGTGACGGCGGAAGACAGTGGTATTGTAAATACGAGTTTAGTGACATAGGCGAGTATGAATTTCAACAGGGTCATAGTAACGCTTGGGGAACAAACTTTGGAAATAAAATAAGGATAGAGGGTGATGTAGATTGCACTGATAGCAATATAACTATCTATAAGAGAACAGTGCTTTTGCCTGAAACGGTGGATGGGACTGTAAGGACACGATTCAAATGGAATGAATCAGGTATGGTGTCGCAATTACAAAAAGGCGATACAGTAAAAGTTATTACACAAACACCACACGGCCTTACAACGGGAAATATTGTTGCACTGTGCAGCAAGAAAATCAAACCTCATGCGATTGACTGGATGCTTGCAGATGGAGTAGATGAGAACGGAAATAGAAATGGCTTCCAATTTAAGGTTAAAGTGGTTGATGATCATAGCTTTGAACTATATGAATTGGTTTCCAGTGCAAAGCCAACCTTGCCTTGTAGACACATCCACCATATCAATACCTTAAAAGATGGGTGGATCATTGGTACGGGAGAAATCTATCCAAATGGATGGCTTTTGTATCTGCAACAGAAAAAAGCTGATACTTACTCTATTACTGACGCAAGTGAAGAATTGACCATCAGGAGAATTAATACAAAAAATGACTCTGTTCAAAGAACAATGGGCGCAATTCTGAATGATTCTTCCGCAGGAGATTTGATCTATGCGTCAGATCATGACACGCTAGAGCGCAATGCAGTCAATGACAGTAGTCTTAGTGGGATATCGAGAAGTTCTATAGGTGTGTTTGTTGGAAAACTTGATGCAATAGATAATAGAAACCACTTTGAATGTGTGTATGAGGCAACTGAGCCATGTTATTATTTCCAAAAGCTCGATGATATGCTGGTGTTTACTGGTCAAAGAGGTGAGCTCGCAATCTGTTTTGACCCGGATTATAAGAAATGGCATCATGAAAACTTGGGCTGCACCGTGATGTATTATTATGGGTGTTGCCACCAGTATCAAATATTCAATGATTACATACTACTCAGAAAATAAGAGAGGGACCGCCTTCATTTATGGAAAAAAAGAAATCAAAAATTTCAATACCAGTCGGGTTTAAATCAGCAATAGTATATTTGTTTGCAACTGTTTTTACACGAGGACTTGCTATTATTACCACCCCGATCTTTACCAGAATTATGACTACAGATCAAGTGGGTGTGGTCAATTTATACAGCTCGTGGTATTCAATGATAACAGTTGTTTCAACGTTGGCTTTAACGTCGGGTGGATTTTCTATTGCGTTGCGTGAGTTTGAGAAAGAGCGCGATCAATATGTATCTTCGGTACTCTCCCTAACATCTATTGTTGCAATTGGGCTGGCACTTCTTTATTTTGTTGCACCCTCGTTCTGGAACAATATAACAGGACTTCCGACACACCTGATGATATTGCTTCTGATAGGATTGCTTGTTGCACCAGCTAGAGATTTTTGGCTCTCGCGACAGAGATTTGAATATCGCTATAAGCTATCAGGTACGATGACAGTGCTTTCGGCGGTAGCGGCGTCTGGCTTAGCGGTTGCAGCTGTTTTATATGCAAATAGTATTGGATTTTCCGATATTGCAAGCGTTCGGCTCTTTGCCAATTATTCAATTATCTATGGCGTCGCTTTTGTTATTTGGCTTTCCATTTTCCTGAAAGGGCGTTGCTTTTACTCTTCAAAATATTGGAAGTTCTCACTTCAACTGAGTTTGCCACTGATTGGCTATTCGATTGCTTCTCAGATTTTGAGTGTTTCGGATCGTCTTATGATTAGCAAAATGGTTGGTAATTCAGCTGTTGGCGTCTATAGCACATTGTATACGGTGAGTTCGCTTTCACTGATGGTTTGGACGGCAATCAATGCTTCTTTTGAACCGTATTTATATCAAAATATGGAGAATCCCAAAAGCAAGATTAAAAAACTGTCGATGTCGATGCTTGGAATGTATTCGTTGGTGGCTATTTTGTTAGTGTACCTTGCACCGGAAATTGTTCGAATTCTTGCGACTGAAGAATACTACAAAGGTATATACATAATGCCTCCAATTGCCGGTGGAGTTTACTTTATTGCAGTTTCAAATCTGTATTCGGACATTCTGGTATATCTTAAGAAAACAAAGATGGTTATGGTGTCATCTGCCATTGCAGCCGCGCTTAATGTGGTATTGAACTATATCATGATTAACGCATATGGTTATATGGCTGCGGCTTACACAACGCTGATTTCTTACATTGTTATGGCATTGCTTTTGTCGATATGGGCAAATCGGGAATTTAAAAAGCATATAAAAGAAGTCGATTTTGTGTACGATAACAAACTGATTCTTGCAATTTCAATTATGACACTTATCGTTTCGCTTTTTGCAATTTCGATTTATGATTACGCGATTGTACGTTATGCAGTGGCGGCGGTTATTTTCATTGCAACGGCCGTGTACGGCATTCATTACCTGAAACAAAACAAGGATATGAAAAAGGACAGAGCCTAAAGGGAAGTTGCAACCCGGTAAATGGAAGGCTTGAGTCAATTACGATATGGAGGATAGGCAAAGTGGGTGTTATTTCAAAAATAGCCGATAGAATGGCTCGGAGAAATCCAATTGAATATGCGCGTAAACTAGGCGTCAAGGTTGGAAAAGAATGCAGATTTACTGGTAACCCTAGTTGGGGCAGTGAACCTTGGCTTATCCAAATAGGAGATCACGTTCTTCTATCGGCTGATGTTAAATTTAGCACTCACGATGCGGCAACATTTTTATTTCGAGATACAGAGGAATATAAAGATGTTTTCAAATTTGCACCTGTCGTAATACGTGATAACTGCTTTATTGGTATGCGAGCAACAATATTGCCAGGGGTTGAAATTGGTCCCAATTCTATTGTGGCGGCTGGAAGTGTGGTAACTAGATCCGTACCGCCCGGAGAAGTCTGGGGGGGGTACCGGCCCACTTCATTGAAACAACAAAAGAATACGCAGATAAGTGCAAGAAAAATAGGTTGCCGTATGACATGAAAGCGTATAAAGATGATATGAAATCTGAAGTGTTAAGAGTAACACGTCAAGAATTCAGCTTTTTTAATGAATAATAAAGAAAAGAGAGGAAATAAAAATGTCAGCATTTGATAACGCAACCCTTATGATTACTGGTGGTACTGGTTCTTTCGGTTCTACCGTTCTGAAACACTTCCTTGACTCTGACCTCAAGGAAATCCGCATCTTCTCCCGCGACGAAAAGAAGCAGGACGATATGCGTCATGAACTCCAGGCTAAGCACCCGGAGGCCGCCAAGAAGGTCAAGTTCTACATCGGCGATGTCCGCAATCCGCAGTCTATCAAGGACGCCATGCCGGGTGTTGACTACATTTTCCATGCGGCTGCTCTGAAGCAGGTTCCGTCCTGCGAGTTCTTCCCGATGCAGGCTGTTCAGACCAACATCATCGGCACGGACAACGTCCTCCACGCCGCTATTGACGCTGGTGTTAAGCGTGTTGTCTGCCTGTCCACCGACAAGGCGGCCTATCCGATCAACGCTATGGGTATCTCCAAGGCCATGATGGAGCACGTCATCTACGCAAATGCCCGTGTAGCGGCTGAGCGTGGTGGTACGACCATCTGCTGCACCCGTTACGGCAACGTTATGTGCAGCCGCGGCAGTGTTATTCCGCTGTTCATTGACCAGATCAAGGCCGGCAACCCTATCACCATCACTGACCCCAACATGACTCGTTTCCTGATGAATCTGGATGAGGCTGTGGATCTGGTTATGTTTGCCTTCCAGCATGGCAACCCCGGCGACCTGTTCATTCAGAAGTCCGATGCATCTACCATTGGCGATCTGGCAAAGGCTGTCCAGCAGTTGTTCGGCGACACCGGTACGAACATCATTGGCACTCGTCACGGCGAGAAGCTGTTTGAGACTCTGATGACCCGTGAGGAGCGCCTGCGTAGCGAGGATATGGGCCACTACTTCCGTGTTGCTGCTGACAACCGCGACCTGAACTACGATAAGTTCGTGGTCAAGGGCGAGGTTCATACCATGGCTGACGAGTCCTACACCAGCCACAACACCAATCGGCTGGATGTGGAAGGCACCGTCAAGAAGATCATGACTACCGAGTATGTCCAGAACGAGCTGAAGGGCATTCCCAATGTCTAAGTAAAAGCTCCTGCTGGTGGGCACTGGTGGCTTTGGCCGTATGGTTGCGGAACAGGCAATGATCCAGTATGACTGTGCCTTTGTGGACGATGGACAACCTGCTGGCTCTGTGATTTGTGGGATTCCTGTTGTTGGCGGCATTGCGGATTTGCCCGAACTGCGTAAGGACTATGACCTGCTGGTGGTTGGCATCGGTAATAACAACTTCAGGGCGCAGGTGTATGAAAAGGCCACCACTTTAGGCTATACTTTCCCTAATATCATCGCTCCAAGTGCCTATGTCAGTCCCTTTGCTGAAATCGGTAAAGGCTGTGTGATCCTGCAAAATGCCTGTATACAGAACGGTGCAGTCGTGGGTGACAGTGTACTGCTGAACGCAGGAGCAGAAATCCATTGCAATGCGACCGTGGAGGATTACGCGCTTATCTATACAAACAGCGTCATTCGTACCGGTGCAAAAGTTGGTCACTGCGCCCGAATCGGAAGTAATGTGACGATTTGCAATAATGCTACTGTGCCGGATGGGGCGGATGTCCCTGACCGCACAGCGGTATACCCGGAGGTGAAAAAATGAACATTCTAGTCACAGGCGCCAAGGGTATGGTGGGAACCGCCCTTGTGAATAACCTGAAAAATATCCGGGACGGTAAGAACAAGACCCGCCCGGAACTGCACATCGATGAAATCTACGAGTATGACCTGAGCTCTACTCCGGAGGAACTGGATGAGTACTGCCAGAAGGCAGACTTCGTGTTCAATCTGGCTGGGGTGAATCGCCCGGAGAACCCGGAAGACTTCATGAAGGGCAACTTTGGCTTTGCCTCGGACTTGCTGAATTGTCTGAAAAAGCACGGCAACAAGGCGACCATCATGCTATCCTCCTCCATTCAGGCAACGCTGGCCGGACGCTTCGGCAACAGCGAGTATGGCCGCAGCAAGAAGGCTGGAGAGGAACTATTCTTTGATTATGCCAAGGAGACCGGCGCGAAGGTGGCGGTCTACCGCTTCCCGAACCTGATGGGCCATAGCCGTCCCAAGTACAACAGTGCCGTTTCCACCTTCTGCTGGGCAGTTGCCAACGATGAGACGTTCACCGTCAACGACCGTAGCACCGAACTGGAACTGTTGTACATCGACGATTTGGTAGAGGGAATGTTTGACCTGCTGGAGGGCAAGGAGCAGCGCTGTGAATTTGACGGTGTGGAGACTGTTCTGAAAGCAGACGGTCGCTACTGCTGTGTTCCCGTGACCCACAAGGTCACGCTGGGGGAGATTGTGGATCTGCTGCAAGAGTTCAAGGCGCAGCCCACCACCCTCATGATGCCGAAGATGCCGGACGGCTCTTTTGCAAAGAAGCTGTATTCTCTGTATCTGACCTATCTGCCCACCGATAAGTTCAAGTACGCTCTGAAGATGAACGTGGACAACCGTGGTTCCTTTACCGAATTGGTTCATACCGTCGACTGCGGGCAGGTGAGCATCAACATCAGCCGCCCGGGCAGCACGAAGGGGCAGCACTGGCACAACTCCAAGTGGGAGCTGTTCATCGTGGTGGCTGGTCACGGCTTGATTCAGGAACGGAACATCAACACCGGAGAAATGGTGGAGTTTGAGGTTTCTGGGGATAAAATCGAGGCGGTCCACATGATTCCCGGCTGGACTCACAACATTATCAACCTGTCGGAGACGGAGAATCTGGTGACGGTGATGACCTGCAACGAGATTTTTGACCCGAACCACCCGGACACCTTCTTCGAGCCGGTGTGAGAGAAGCTGCTGGTTGACGTTAGGAGATTTTTATGGAACACAATTTTACATGGAAAAATGATGGGCGCACCAAGGTCATGATTGGCTGCGGTACCCGCCCGGAGATTATTCGACTGGCTGCCGTTATCAAGCGCTGCCGGGAATATTTTGACTGCTGCGTGGTCTACTACAACCAGAACTGGGACAGAAACCTCTCCACCGTGTTCTGGGAGGATTTCGAGCTAAAAAACACCTTCGGGGAATACGGTCCCGACATTCTGGTGCCGGTGGTTGGTGAGAATCTGGGCGTGACCTGCGGCAATATTCTGGGACGCAGCTATGAGCTTCTGTCCGAGTTGCAGCCGGAGGGCTATCTGGTGCTGGGCGATACCAACTCCTGCCTTTCTGCCATCAGTGCAAAACGACTGCACATCCCGCTGTTTCACATGGAGGCAGGCAACCGCTGCAAGGATGAGTGCCTGCCCGAGGAGACCAATCGCCGCATCGTGGATGTGATTTCTGACGTGAATATGTGCTATTCCGAGTTTGCACGGAAGTATCTGGCAGATACCGGTTTGCCCAAGGAGCGCACCTACCAGACCGGTTCTCCCATGGCGGAAGTGCTGCACATGAATCTGGAAAAGATTCAGAAAAGCGACGTGCTGGAGCGTCTGGGGCTGGAAAAGGACAAGTACATTCTGCTGTCTGCCCACCGGGAGGAGAACATCGACTCTGAAAAGAACTTCCTGAGCCTGTTCACCGCAATTAACGCACTGGCAGAAAAGTACGATATGCCCATTCTGTACTCCTGCCATCCCCGCAGCAAGCACCGTCTGGAAAAGAGCGGATTCCAGCTGGACCCTCGTGTCCGTATCAACGAGCCGCTGGGCTTCAACGACTACAACAAGCTGCAAATGAACGCTCTGGCGATTGTCTCCGACTCTGGCACTCTGCCCGAGGAGTCTAGCTTCTACCTGTCCATCGGTCACCCCATCGCCGCCGTGTGCATCCGTACATCCACCGAGCGTCCCGAGGCACTGGAAGCCGGCAACTTCATTCTGGCTGGTATTACCACACGGGATCTGCTCAACGCCACCGATATGGCCATTGAGATGAAGCAGAAGGGTGTTCTGGGCAAACCCTGCCCCGATTATGTGGACGAGACCGTGTCCATGAAGGTGGTTCGCATCATTCAAGGGTATGTAAATGTAGTCAATAAGATGGTGTGGAGAAAAGGGTAAGTGTGAAAAAGATGGGTAAAACAGTATTCATCACCGGTTCATCCGGTTTTATCGGCTCTAACCTTGCCAAGCGTATCCTGACTACCGAGCCGGATACCAAGGTCGTTGGTCTGGACAACATGAACGATTATTATGATGTTCGCATCAAAGAAGCTCGCCTTGAGGAGCTTCAGAAATTTGAAAACTATACCTTTATAAAAGGAAATCTTGCAGACAAGGCACTTATCAACAGCATTTTTGAGCAATATCACCCGGATATTGTGGTCAATCTGGGTGCTCAGGCAGGTGTGCGTTACTCCATCACCAACCCGGATGCCTACATTGAGAGCAACATGATTGGCTTCTACAACATTCTGGAAGCCTGTCGTCATTATCCGGTGGAGCATCTGGTGTACGCATCCTCCAGCTCTGTCTATGGCAGCAACAAGAAGGTGCCCTACTCCACTGATGACAAGGTGGACAACCCGGTGTCTCTGTATGCAGCGACCAAGAAGTCTAATGAGCTGATGGCGCACGCCTACTCCAAGCTCTACAATATTCCCTCTACCGGTCTGCGGTTCTTTACCGTGTATGGACCTGCCGGTCGTCCGGATATGGCATATTTCGGCTTCACCAACAAATTGGTGAATGGCGAAACCATCAAGATTTTCAACTACGGAAACTGCAAGCGGGACTTTACCTATGTGGATGACATCGTCGAAGGTGTTGTCCGTGTGATGACAAAGGCTCCCGAAAAGAAAAACGGCGAGGATGGTCTGCCCATTCCTCCCTATGCGGTTTACAACATCGGCAATTCCAATCCGGAGAACCTGCTGGACTTCGTACAGATTTTGTCCGAAGAACTGGTTCGCGCCGGTGTGCTGCCTGCGGACTATGATTTTGAGGCCCACAAAGAGCTGGTGCCCATGCAGCCCGGTGATGTGCCTGTGACCTTTGCAGATACCGAGCCTTTGGAGCGGGACTTCGGCTTTAAGCCCCACACCCCCCTGCGTGAAGGACTGCGGAAGTTTGCAGAATGGTATAAAGAGTTTTATATGGGAGTGTAATGTGATGAGTAATACTGTTTTATTATTGGATAAACAGAGATATCTCGGGGGGGGGGGGGACCGAAATTTCAGGTTTGGTACCGAAGAGCGCAGGAAGCTCAAAATCCTCTGATAAAAAAATTTTGCAGGAAACTGTATAATCGATACAGAGCTAAACGATGTATAGAAATTGATGCTGAAACCCAGATAGGTGCCGGGTTGTATTTTGGTCATGCATATTGCATAACAATCAATCCGAAAGCTGTTTTGGGTAGGAATATAAATCTGCATAAGGGTGTTACGATTGGGCAGGAAAACCGTGGAAAGCGTAAGGGTACACCTGTGATTGGCGATAACGTATGGATTGGTGTAAATGCAACTATCGTAGGATCAATTCACGTTGGAAGTGATGTTTTGATTGCACCAAATTCATATGTAAACTGCGATGTGCCAGATCATTCAATTGTTTTTGGCAATCCATGCATTATTAAACACAGTGATTTTGCAACAGAAAACTATGTGAATCGAGCAATATGAAAATGAGAATTGGGGCATTTGAATTCAAGATGCTTTGATCCGACTATCTTTGCAGACTGTGTTTTGTACACGGTTGCCAAGGGTGATGCAGCTATGGAATGCGTTTATGCGAAGTACTTGATTTTCTAGGATAACTATAATAGAAGAGACGTGAGGATATTATGCGCTGCGAGGAACGATTCTACGAAATATACGGCAAGGAACCCACGGGCATCAGCTTTTGCCCCTACCGGATTTGTCCCATTGGTGCCCACAGTGATCACAACTTAGGAAAAATCACAGGACTTGCGATTGACAAAGGAATCCACATTGCATACAAGCCCAAGATGAATGGCGTTATTGAAATGTGTAGTCTTCAGTTCCCAAAACGTGCCCAGTGGCATATCCGAGAGATTGGCGAAAAGACTGGTGACTGGGCGGACTACCTGCGAGGAGCGACTTGGGCGTTGAGCAATCGGTTTCCGTTGATAGTCGGACTCTGTGGCGTCATTGAGGGCTCTTTGCCCATCGGGGGGCTTTCTTCCTCTGCGGCGGTAATTCTGTCGTTTTTGGATGCATTGTGCCAAGTCAATGGAATCAAACTTGACCCGGCGTCGCTAATTAGCATTGCGTTTGATGCGGAGAAAAACTATGTGGGCGTTAATGTGGGAACCTTGGATCAGAGTTGTGAGGTTCTGAGTAAAAAAGATCACCTGCTGTATCTGGATTGCAAGGACAACCACTATGAGCTGATTCCAACAAATCCCAATATGAAGCCATACAAGATTGCGGTGTTTTTCAGCGGTTTGGAGCACAGCCTGGCTGGCTCTAAATATAATATGCGGGTGGATGAACTGCGTTCTGGTGTATACGCCTTGCAGGCTTTTGCGGGTCTTGACTACGGCAAATTCAATGAGGCCAATGCCCGGGACGTTAGTTATGAAATCTACCAGACATACAAGGACAAGTTGCCGTTGCAATGGGCAAAACGCTGTGAACATTGGTATACCGAGTTTAAGCGTGTGGAAGCTGGTGCGGAAGCATGGCGGCGAGGTGATTTGGAGGAGTATGGACGCCTGTCCTTTGAATCCGGCTGGAGCAGCATCCACAACTGGGAATCTGGTGCGCCAGAACAGATTAGACTCTATGAAATCATGAGGGAAACTAACGGTATTTACGGTGGGCGCTTTAGCGGTGCTGGCTTTAAGGGGTGCTGCATGGCACTAATAGATCCCGGAAAGACAGATGTTATTAGGGAAGAAGTGGAACGAAAGTACCTCACTGCATTCCCGGAGATGCGTGGCAAGTACAGTTTCCATCTGTGCGAGAGTGCGGATGGCGTAGGGCATAAGACGGAGGACTAATATGAAGTGCTTGATTTTGGCCGCGGGATACGCAACCCGCCTGTATCCCTTGACGGAGAACTTTCCCAAACCCTTGCTGAAGGTAGGGGATAAGACCATCTTAGATTGGCTGGTGGATGACATTGATACCGCTGGTTTGGTGGATACCTATGTGGTCATTAGCAACCACAAGTTTGCCCACCATTTTGAAGACTGGGCGGCAACCAAGAAACAGAATATCCGGGTGGTGGACGATGGAACAATCAGCAATGAGACCCGGCTTGGTGCTGTATGTGATGTGCAATTTGCCATCGACCAGTTGGGGCTGGATGATGACCTGCTGGTGATTGCCGGTGATAACGTGCTGGATTTCTCCCTCTCTAGGTTTGTTGCCTATGCCGACGAGAAGAAAACCTCTTGCATCATGCGCTATTATGAGCCCAGCGAAAAGAAACTTACCAAATGCGGTGTGGTGGAACTCGACGACCAGGATAGAATTCTGTCTATGGAAGAAAAGCCAGCCCAACCCAAGAGCCACTGGTGTTGCCCTCCCTTCTATGTCTACACCCGAGAGGATGCCCAAAAGGTCAAGGATGCAATTTCACAGAAGAAGTGTGGTACTGATGCTCCGGGTAGCTTTATTGCATGGCTGTGCACGGTAGCGGATGTGCATGCTATGGAGATGCCGGGCAAGCGGTATGACATTGGAAATCTGGAAAGCTATCAGCAGGTTCAGCAGGAGTATCAGGGAATCAAGGCATATATTTTGACGCCAAAAGGCAACGACGAACTAAAAAGGAAAGGTGAAATATCGTTTGTAAAAGAGCTGAATATACAGCCTCAGATTGGTCTGATAAATATTCAAAATTCTGTCAGTGGATCTGTTTTCTAAGAGAATATTGCCATCCAACTTCCACCGTGCTATACTAACATCAAAACACACACAATCTTATTGGAGGGATTATCCTATGCCCAGAACCAAAGGTTGCAAGAACCGCATTACCGCATCTACCGACTTCGATGCTCAGATTGCAAAGTTGCAGAAAGACAAGGCGATGCTCGAAGAAGGTCTTTCCAAGACTGTCGCCCATATTGAAGAGCTGAAGACCGACATCAAGTCTCTGCGTGAAAGTCTAAAGCCGCAGAAGGCGGAAATCAAGCAGACCGAAAAAGAAATCGCAAAGCTGGAGGCCAAGAAGGCTGCCGCCGAGGTGAAGGCCGCCGAAGCTGCTAAGAAGGTCGAGGCTGAAGCTGTGCTGAAGAAACTGCTGGCAAGCGGCATGAGTGCGGATGAGATCCTCGAAAAACTGAAATAAAGCAATATGCCGTGTGGACTGAACTCCAGAAGTTCGCGCGGCATATTTTTGAGTGTTATATATAGTTTGTGACGGAAATAAAAAAATAGAGCGTGAGAAAATGAACTTATCAAAAATACATCATATTGCGATTATTGTATCTGACTATGAAGTTGCAAAGAACTTCTATGTGAACAAGCGGGGATTCTCTGTCATCAGAGAAAACTACCGCCCTGAACGTAAGGACTGGAAGCTGGATCTTCGTGTTAATGAGCACACGGAGCTGGAGATTTTCGCTGAGGAAAATCCACCGAAGCGTGTGAACCGTCCGGAGGCCTGTGGTCTACGCCATCTTGCGTTCTGCGTTGATAACGTGGAACAGACAGTGAATGAGCTGGCAGAGGCTGGAATTGAATGCGAGCCGATCCGTGTGGACGGTTATACCGGCAAAAGGATGACCTTCTTCCACGATCCGGACGGATTGCCGTTGGAGCTGCACGAATAATCATGGACGAGAAAATACCATATAAAGCCAGAAAACCCGGCGGCGGTCGAAAGAAGTTGAAGCCTGAGTATAATGCCGGGAAAAACCTGAAAGAACAGATGGACGCTGCAGCAATACTCTATAAAGACGGTATGACGCTCCAAGCCATTGCAGACGCACTGTCCCTCAACCCCATCAAGGTTCGGAAGCTGCTTATCACCGCCGGAGTCTACGAGTCGGATACCGCAAGGCTCGTCCGGCAGACCTTTCATTCCTTCAGAGAAACACAGGACTACTCCACTGCCGTCACCTCCACCATGGCTGCCTTGCGGCTGTCCCGTCCCTCTGTGACCTCTTATCTGCCGTATGAGAAAGGTGTGTACTTTCCGGAAGAGGCTGAGGCGACGAATATCAGTGCAGGGGCAGAGAGACAGCGACACTACCGAGCAGTTACAGCTTTGAAGAAGAACCCGTGTGAGGAGAACCTCTGGAAGTGCGTGGTGGCCTTTCGGGGTTACAAGTTCAAGACGCTGTCTGGCTTGCCCTTTACATATAAGCTGAAAAAGGGCAGGGAAGATGAGTTTACCAAGGAACTGTGGATAGACCGGAGAGAGGGCAGCAAGAGCCTTGCTTGGAGCTCCGTGCTGTTGGCGTATCACAATATCGGTAAAATCGGAGAGGTAGTGGACAGACCCAAGGCGCTGGGGGATATCCGGGGTGTGTCCTACATTTATGGGATATTCTACCGATTTGGCTTGATTGACGTGCCGGAAAAGGTCAAGGAGAAGATGAAAAAGTGATAAGGACACGGGAGTATAGTTTGTGATAGAAATAAAACTGCCCCCCGTGGATACCACAGAAGGCAGTCAGTTGGCTTATTCCCATTCCTCATCCCGGGCTCGGAGAAGATCCTGTACTTCTTTTTCGGTTGCCGGACGGATGGCAGGCCTGTTCTGATAGTCCGTTTTGCCGCAGTCTGGGCAACGGTCGGGCAGCGATTTCGCCTCAAAGCAGTAATGGCAGACATCGCAGAAATAGTAGTTCACGGCGTTTTGCACTTCCTTTGTCATGTAGGAGTTTATATGTCATCAGGATATTTTTCAATTCCAAGGTAGTCCTCAATACTAGTGATGCCCTCACCAGCAAAATCAGCAATGTCATCGAAGGGGATGATGACCGGCAGCTCTTTCTCAATGCCCACTGCTTTTCTATCACTGTTCTGCATGACTTTCAGTTCTCGATAAACTGGGTCGATCATAACAACTGTGCCAGTCAGACTAATGTATTTTCCGGTGCTCTCTGTGCTTCGGACAAAGTACCGGGCTACGACCTTCATGCCTTTCTTGACCTGCAGGAGCTTGTCGGAGAGAGTGTTCTTCTCCTCATCGGAAAGTTCGACTTTCTTCACCAGCAGCTTGCTGGCTCCCTCGTTGGAAATTTCATCATCGAAGCCACGCAGCGCAGCAAAAGGGCTGAATATCTTTGCCCGGTTTGAGAGTGCCATCCGGGGATACTTTACGGGTGGCTCTGGGCGGCTGAGATGGAGGATGTCTGCATACTTCTGTGCGACGTTTCGTCCTTCTTTGGTATTCCTGAAGTCTGCCATAGAATCCTCCTTGTTGCATTATTTGGCCTTGTGGCCGCCTATCTGGCCGTTCCGTTCTCGCATAGTGGCACCTTCCAGATAGTTGGTACCCTTCAGAACGGCGTTCTTTCCGAACTTCTTCTTGATACCGAGCATGGTTGCCTGCAGCGATTTCTCCCGTTCCAGTTTGCCGGTGTCGGTGAATAGATCCACTTGCAAGATGCCCTGATCCTTGACCACACGGTTTGCTGCGATTGTTATTCTCCGCACAGTCAGATTTCTGTTGGCGATGCGGTCGAACAGTTCCGTAGTAGCAGCCATCAGTTGGCTGCTGAGATTAGTCGAGTTATCCAGCCGTGTACTGCCGTGGGCACCCTTCGGGACAGTGCGACCGTAGTGATCGATGTGGACAGGACCGTGATAGATGCCCTTGTCGCAGTTCTCCCGGTCGTAGCCGATGTCCAGTGTCAGGCTGTCCGTGACCAGTCCCTTGTCCGTAAGCTGGAATACCAGACTGTCGGTCATCTCCTGGACGATGATTCGAGCCTTGTCATAAGGATAAGGGCAGGAGAGAACCTGACCTTCGGACAGGCTGTTGGTTTCCGGGCGATAGGCGTTGATTTCCTTCATCCCGCAGGGTTCCAGCCCCCAGGCATGGTCGATAAGGATTTCAGCGTCTATGCCGAACTCCTTATATAGTATCTCAGGAAAGTGAATGCTGGCTCTTGCCAGCTCACCCATCGTATGGATGCCATGCTTTTCCAGTCTGCGGACGGTGCCGGGGCCAGTCTGCCAAAAGTCTGTGAGTGGCTTGTGATCCCAGAGCAGATACCGGAAGGATTCTTCATCTAGCTCTGCGATGCGGACGCCGTCCTTGTCCGGGGCAGCATGCTTGGCGGTGATGTCCATTGCCAGCTTTGCCAGGTATAGATTGGTGCCGATCCCGGCAGTGGCGGTGATGCCGGTGGTGTACAATACCTCCCGAATCATGGTCATGGCGAGGTCGTGGGCAGACATTTTATAATGAGTAAGGTATGCGGTGGCATCGATGAATACCTCATCGATGGAATACACCACGATGTCCTCTGGGGCAATGTACTTGAGATAGATGCCGTAAATCTGCCGTGAAATCTTCTCATAGTACGCCATCCGAGGCGGCGCTACCAGATAGGATACCTCAAGAGAGGGGTCTGCTGCAAGGGCAGTGGCATCGTAGGACGCAGCCGCAAGAGAGGGAACCCCATCTTTGTACACAGCGGTCTTGTTCTGGATGGCATCCCGCAGACGACCGTTGTTGACCTCTTTGACACGCTGCACGACCTCGAACAGTCGAGCTCGACCGGGAATGCCGTAGGACTTCAGCGATGGGGACACAGCCAAGCAGATGGTTTTCTCCGTGCGGCTGGCATCGGCCACGACCAGATTGGTGGTCAGCGGATCGAGATGCCGTGCGGCGCATTCTGCCGAGGCATAATACGACTTGAGGTCTATTGCCAGATACGTGCGCTGCGCCATGCTGTGTCACTCCCTTTCCGTGGTGGATTTCGCAATGTTATCTGCTTGCTTTTTCAAGTTCCTTGATTTTTCCCTTAAGAGAATCGATTTCCTGCGTTTGCCGATGGAAAATCTCGCGGCTGGTTTGCTCGTTCTTGTTATAGGCCAGAGCGAGAAACACCAGAGCCAGACGAAAATCTTCATCTGGAATGATTTTGCAGGCTTTAATCATTTCATCTTGGTCGGTAATCTCGGCGAGTGTACTCAGTTTCTCAAAGATGGTCATTGATAAACCGCTTTCGTTGGATGAGCTTATTGTGCCGTCCGCTCCACATACCAGCGGCCAAGCCGTCCGGTGAAACGAGGGTCGATGTGTTCAAAGAACAGGTGCTTCTCCTGTCCTTGGATCAGGACAGTGAAACAGTCTCCGTTGCAGTCGTTGTCTGCGGTTCCAGCCGGCCGGAAGTCCCGGACGGTTTCGATAGGGAAGGTCCTGCCGTCCGCCCAGGTGATGGATGTTGGCTGCATATAGCCGGTTGAATCAAACTCCGAGGCGACCTTTACATAGACACGCTCGATTTTGATTCGTTTGGGTATCGCCATGTAGGTCACCTCCGATCCTTAGTGCTTGGCCCGTAGGAAGCGGTTGTCGATATCAACGGGCAGTTGGAGGTGCTCACCGCGGCGGATCAGGCTGTACATCTTAAACGCAAAAAAAGGCGCTGGAATGCAGAGCTCTTTGGCAACGCTGAAAAAGTCGGTGTTGCCGGAGTGAATCAGATCCAGCACTTCCTCATCATCCAGTAACAGATCGGCGGCGAAGAAATTGGCCTCTCTTTCAAGTCTGCCGGTGGCCTGATAAATGTCGAAATCCTGCATGGCTTGACAGCGCAGATGATTCGAGTGTTCAAAGATATGGCCCAGTTCGTGACCGGCAATGACACGCTGCTCCTCGTAGGGAAGATGAGGATTGACTGCTATGTATCGGACACGATTTACAATCGTAGCGAAGCCACGCAAACCATCCGCATCGAGTAATCTGGCAGGCCAGAGCTTTGTGTTGGGCAGTTCATCGATCAATTCAAAAGGGTCACGGGTACCATATTTCTGAATCAGTTTTTGAGTATCGTCAAAGGTTTGAAGTTGTGTCATTCTTTCACCAACTTTCTGGCAGAAGATCAGGTGCCGTTATCTTCGGCATTCTTCCGGTATTTCTTCGGCGTGAACTTTTCACGTGCCACCTTCTTGGAATCCATAAAGATCCGCTGCATTTCAATGGCAAACGCCTTCTGATCTTCCTCCGAAAGAGAACCGCCGGCGAATAGCTCACGAGTCTGGCTGAGAATCTCGCTGGCCTGTGCCTGACCGCGACGCCCATAGAGGGAGCCAACCTCCGTCATAAACTCCTCATTTTCGGTCATCAGATAATTGACGTCCGTTTCAAGCAGCTCGGCCAGCTTGGCATACATATCGCGAGTGCGGGGATAGGTGGTGCCGGCCTCATAACCGCCACGGCCGGGAACGGCGCTTCGCAAAGCCTGAACCTCATACCGTATTATGCGTGGGACAACCGCGAGGCAGGCAAAATGGCCGTATGGCTCAAATACGAATAACTCCCGCGCGTGACGCGGTAGTGATATTACTGTTGACATGAGAGCCGGCGTACACCTTGTGAAAGGCGTGCGCCGGTTTTCGTTTACGCCGGTACTTACGGGGGAACATGCCTTTTG
>ENA-ORSY01000534-ORSY01000534.1-human-gut-metagenome-genome-assembly--contig:-NODE-534-length-37620-cov-5.411154_pt1 | contig 37620 bp, 28 predicted proteins | sample MGYA00242193_ERZ509160 | MGnify/ENA primary metagenome ERZ509160 (study PRJEB26280, sample SAMEA2338670) | human gut metagenome | biome: human gut; feature: human-associated habitat; material: faeces...
AATCTCTCCTAAAACATTAGTTATTTGGCTCTTTTGAGTAAAACGAGCATTAATTCTTTGATTTCTAACATATATATTTAAACATTCTTTAGGTGCAAGTCCATTTTTTCTTTTTTTATATGCTAAATATGCAAGCATTGTAATTAACTCTTCATTCTTCATTCTTGTATCTTTAGCTTTAAATAAAATACCTGAATATTCTTTTGCTATCTCTTTAATATTTTCAACATACTCTTTTTTTACATAAGCATTCCACATTTCAAAAGTATTAGGTTCAATTGGAAATGGCTTGGAATTGAGTCTCAAAAACAAATCAATTGGATTAAAATCCGGATTCTGTTGTTCATTGATTTCTACTATATCAATCTGAAAATCTAAAATCCTATCTTTATATGTATTATTTATTTCTTCAATTCCATCAATATCTTTACCATTTAATTCTTTCAAAAATCTCAATTTTTTCAATTTAAATCCATTTTTATCTGATAATTGTTTCTTTCCATTAACATCTTTATATGGTTCTCTCAAGAATCCAAGAATAGACAACAACCGTTGCTGTCCATCAATAACTTCTGTCACTCCATTCTTCTTTCTATAAATAAAAATAGGTGGTATTCTCAGTCCCAGTAAAATGCTTTCTAACAAATACGACGCTTTTTGTATTGCATTAGGAACTTCTGAACGTTGATAATCTGGTCGAATAATAAAATTGGAATTTTGAACATCCATTAATATATCATATACTGTTGCCGATACAGGATCTGTTTTAGATAGTCTGAACTCTCTAAATTGTTCTTGTTTTATCTCAGTTTCCATTATTTTATCAAAATAATTTTTGTTTTTCAAATGACGAGAAAAATCCATTTCCAAAATATCTGAAAAATAATTAGCCACAAAAGTATATCGATTAATGATAGACATGTAATAATGACTACCTGTAGCAAAGAAAATCGATTCTATATCTTTTTTCTCTGCGTCAATATTTTTCCAAAAACTATCCATTTTTTCGCAGCTATAAAAATCATCTGCTATCTTTTGAATACTAATCTTCTCCAGCTTTTTGCGATTTTTTCTTAACGCAATGGACAATCCCCAGTAAAGTACCTCATAAAATAAATTGTTATCTCTTAAAAATGTACTATTAATTATTAACCGATCTCGAATTTGATTTATAATATCTACTAAATATTTAAAATCACGTACATTATCATCAACCGATTTCTTTAATACTTCCAGTACATAAAAAAAATGTACAACTTCTGATTTTGAACTTGCACCTGCATAACTTTGAATTGGAACATATTCCATTGCCAATACATTCCTTGCGCGAGATAATATGTAATTAATCCTGTCTCTTTTAGGCATATTCTGTTTACGCTTTGGCATTAAAATCACTTGACATTTTTTTAAGAATTCCTCATCCTGTTCTAAATTCTCTTTTAAAGAATGTACCAACTTATCATCAATATATATAGCACGCTCTATCTCTTGAGGTTTCAACGCAATAATTCCTGAATTATATCTTGTAAATATTTCCTTTTTTACTTTATCCTCTCTTTTTGAACTTAAAACAGGCTCATTTACAATACTAAATTGCAAAACTCGTATTTTGGTATTTATAAAACAATTTCTTATTTCATCAGGCAATTCATCGAAATGCAGACCTGTTAAATTTGTTAATACTTTTAATCCTTTAGAGTCCAATGTTGTCGCATTATCTAAAAATTTTTTAATTGTTTCGTATCTCTGTCGTCCGTCAATAACCTCATTAACTTGTCCATTATCAAACAAAACAATAGGAGGTATCTCCGTCCCCAATAATATGCTTTCAATAAAATACGTTGCTTTTTCTGAATCCCAAACATAATTTCGTTGAAAATATGGTGCATAATTAATACGTCCTGCATAACGTTGATTTAAAAAAGTGTGAGAAATGGATTTTACAGAATTTTCAATCTTTAAATGGTTCTTAAAAATATCAATAATATCCGAACAGTCTAATTCTAATGGCATTTTTATTCTCCTCTAAATCGTTTTTCTTTCTTTAAAAATCGCTGCTTCAAATTTAGGATTTTTTTTAGTAACTACTGTTCCTTGAAAAAAGAATTCATTATTATAATTTATCCTCTTTTTTACCAAACCATCTAATGCAAATCTAAATACATATTGCCAGCTTTTATTTGAAAAAGCATTTTTCATTTGATCCATAGCCGGCAACCAATCATAAATATATCTACACTCATCAAATGGAATAAGATCCATATACATACATGTATTTTTTGCTACATATGAAAGTCTTTCAATTTTATCAGTACAATAATGCATGGGGCAAGATAGTTGGTTTATCATAGAATCCAAAAATAATTTTTTTGTTGGTTTATCTAAAAATTGATATATTTCACCCGGTATTTCAAAAAACTCTAAGTTCTCTTCTATGTTTTTTTTAATACCAATATTTTGTTCCCTTATTTCGTATAATTTTTGAAAGCTCTGTAGAAGTGTGTAGCCATTCCAATTCGCTGACAGCTCTTGTTCTAATTTCCTTATTCTACTAATTCCTGCATCTCCTGAACCTTTTTGCTCTAACAGATTATTAATGGCTAAAAATTTAAAAAATGTATTATTTTTAATTGTATTAACATTTTCCAATTGATATATTCTATTGCTTTTAGGCTTTGTATCAGAAAAATTTGAAAGATAAGTTGAATTGACAAAGCGTAAAGTAGGTACGGTAATTGCACCTGCATTACAAAGCATTAACGTTATAAAATCCCCATAATATTGCTGAAAGTTTTCTTTTACTAAAGAATATGTTTCAGCATAATGTTCTTTAAACTTTACTATTCCATTTTCTTCAATAAGAGTAACATCCGAAAAATGCTTTATCACATCATACTTGGAAATCATATCATAATATTCATTCATGAGATTTTCATTTGAGGAATCTACCTCAGCAAAATTTGAAATAAGAATTCCAGGCGATGCTAAACGATGGTATTTAAACATTGTTGCAATACATCTCAAGGCATGTTGATCTGAAACCAGAGGAGAACAAGCATCAATATATACAATATCAAATTCTTTTGGAGTATTTTCAAAAAATCTTTCAATAGATGTTTTAATCAATTTAGGCTGAAAGAAATTTGTGCTATCTATTGATTTTAATGCTTGTAAATATGTATTTTTTTCCGATTCAAATGCCCATATATTGTGCGGAAGAACCCCCATAGAAATCAGTTCTTCAAAATCATTTTCTGGTTCCGGACCGGCTAAATAACATACTGTAAGTTCTTCTGCTTTTTTATTTCCCACATATTGCGAATGTATTTTTTCCCACATACGAATATATGATACATCTATACATTTTGTTTCTTTCTGTTCATTCGTTTCATCAAGTTCACCAAAATAATCAAACAACTCCCTAACATATTTTTCACTAACGCAACACAATGAATTTCTGTCTTGCGTAAGCAATTCCACAGCTTTTTTTATCATAGAATGTCTTGCATTTTTCTTTATCTTTTGTTTATATGATATATTCATCTTTTTCCTACTTTTATCATAAAGTGTTTTACAATTTGTTCCACTTGTTCATTTATTATGTCTACATTTGGCTTTAAGAAAAAGGCATGTCAAATTTATAATGTACCCCATAATATAATAATCTAAACTATTACAGCCATAATTATTCGTCTCATACCTTTAATTTGCACTATCTAACACTTTCTTTTTAAATACATAAAAAAGAAGATTGTTGTTAAGATAACGTCCTAATGGAGTCAGGCCCAAAAATTCCTTAGGCATCTCCGATATTTTTACATCAGCTGTTTTTCTGTTCCAGATAATTTTTCAGAACCTCAAATTGCTTCTCATCAATTGCTTTATTATCACATTGAATTTTTATCTCAATCTCGCATTTGAAATAATTATTCGGATTCTGATTCAAGTATTCTTTTAATGCAGCAAATTCCCTAATCATATAGTTGTTTTTCACACAAAACCACTGGCATAAAAAATTGCATGTATGCTCCTTTCCGCCGTCACATTCCTTTCCAGCAGTCAGATACAATTCATTCTTATCCATAGAATTCCAGTCGATTCCGATATTTTTGCACTTGTTTTGAATTTCACAGCCCGACATCTGTGCCATATTTACTTTTATCACAAAAATCAGTTTTTCCGTAACAGACTTCGGAGTCAGTAAACCTTCTTTTTCTGTTTCATATTCCGTCTCAATCGTATAATCTTCCGTCAAAAGATGTGAAATCCAGTGAAATGCAGACTCTGTTGACATCTGGTCGATATTATGGTTAAGAATCGGTCTGGAAACTCTGTAACTACTCATATCCAGGACATCCGCAAGACGCAGAAGAATCTTATCAAATTTCAAACTAATCAACTGTTTGGAAGCAACTGATCTTGAACCATAAATGTCTCTTTCATCTGCATAATGAGATTCCGCTACTTCCGCAATAAATTCCCTGTCACACGGTTCCATATAAGCCATTTCAAACTGCTTTCTAATCTCGGCTGCACTGTCATCCGCATGTCTGCTCCTGACAATTCTTTCAAAATATTCATCCAAAAGTTTATAGCTGTCCAGCATGAATTTTTTTATCTTCAAAATATCCGGTTCTTTTTCCTGTGGCCCACATTCTTTTCCGTAAAATTTATATGCAAGCTGATCTGCCTCATCCATATTTACCAGAAATCCATCTCTGGAAGGAATCTTCACCATAGAGATGTCATGCAGATAACAAGCTTGAAACAAAATATAAAAATCAATTGCTGATATCTTGATAAAGTCAATCGCATGAATCAGTTTCACAATATTCTGAATCAGCACAATCGCATGTTCCTGGTTATGAAGCGTATAAAAATATAAATGCTTGGATCCATTTTTCCAAACATCACAGGTATATTTGTGTGTCAATATCAGATTATCTATCCGGACCGGATCTTTCACAAAAGAATAAAAAATTTCCACGACTTTCATAACCGTATAATCTATATCTGCTGCATTTTCCGGATCTTTCAGCGAAATTTTGCGATTTCTGAAATCCTCCATTCGGAAGCGTCGGTTTCTAAGAAAAAGCAGGATTCTCAGTTCTCCATAGCTTAAGGTTTTCCTGCTGTACTTGGCAACCACCAGGTTATCCGAGATTTCCACAGCAAACAGATATGAATATATAGTATTCATCACCATACGAATAATCTGCTCTGTATTGGCAGCGACAATTTTCATTTTATATATCATGGATTTCGAAAGAAGTTCCGTAAAAATCTCTTCTGCGGATTTTTCTTCCATTTTCAGACAGAATTCTTCTACAACCCGGTAATGCTTATTTGCATATTTTTGTAGTCTGAGAACTGCATATTCTTTCAAACTTTTGTAAGGATCATTATAATTCAGTCTCAGATATCGTTCCGATAAGCCCGTATTCTTCTGTTCAGAAAACGGTTCTTTATATACCTGTCTCATATAAGAACAGTTCTCATCTTTTTCTCCCATGCAAAGCCTGTCAATCAGCAGAATATACTCTCGTAGTTCCTCTATTTCTTTTTCATCTGCGATCTGTCTGTACATTCCTACTGCTGCATCCCATATATTATTACGGTATTGCTCCATGAATTCCTGTAAAATATTTATTCTATCGGAATTGGAAAACTTTTCTACATTTCCGACTTTTGGTAAATATTTCAGTCCATTTTTCCCAAATATAATACTTCTCAGTTCTTCTTTTTGTTTTTTATATTCTTCTTCCAGTGACTCCGGTTCGTGCATTACCGCCAGTCTCATCCGTCTATATTCAAAAAATTTGTAATACCTGTTCAGTTTATCCTGAATCCTTTGAAGACTTTCCTTTCTTTTTTTAGTCTCTTCAGAATTTTTCTGTTGTTCCAACGTATTCCAGCGTGCATCTACCTGCCTGGCAAGTCTTTCAAATTTCTTTTCTAGATTCCGGTTTTCTTCATCCGAATACATCCTGAAAAAATCATTACCACCCTGGGAAACTTCTCTGCTGATACACTTTAGATAAAGATCACTTTCATCTAGTGTGTCCAGACGCACATAGTTGCTTTTTCCCTCCAGATGCAGGCCAACGCCATAGAGTGAGCTTTTATAAAATTCCTCTGTATTCTCCGGATAGCACAGATTTGAATTTCTATCTCTGTAAAATTTTTCTGTATTCCGTATTTCAGTGTTAATATGTTTCAGCTTTTCAGTAAACTCCTCCCCTTCCTCAGATATCTCATTTGTAAAAATCACTGAATCATCCACATAAAAATACGCAACTCCGGGAAAATCTTTTTTCAGGATTTCATAAATGATCAGCATATAAATGTTTCCCAGAAAATAGGACTGAGGCAGCCCCTGCGGAATCCCTCTTACATATCCGCACAAAGTATCCTTTTTCTGTGAACTATCTGTGCTTCTGTGTTTTGATGTTTTGCAATATTCTTCCTGCATATTTTGACTCAGCTTTGTCTCCAATCTGCAAAAAACCAACTTATGCAACACCTTTTTTAACAGTACTCTGTCATCCTCGTTCAGATATGTAGGCAAATGTCTGATTATATAATCATATACGACCATCGGATCAATTGTCGGAAAGAAATTTTCCAGGTCAAGAGACACTTCATACTTATATTCCAACGAAGTATGATACTTTTTCAACGCATCATTGGCTTTCTGATTGTAAGCCTGATACTGATTTTTCCAGGGTTTAAATAAATACGCAGGATCTGTCGATACACGGTTTCCGAAAAAATTTGCAGGTATCAGCCTGCTCAGATTCGACAAAATCAGACGGTCGTCCTCGGTTCTGTCATAAATAAAAAGATGAAGCATAGACACGATTGCAATCTGAGTGATCAAATCTGTTGTATGCAGCGGACGAAAAACAACTTTGCCATCATTCTCGATTTTCTTCGGCCTGAAATAAACCTTTGCACTGATATATTCGCCTTCATCCAGAAGCTTCTCTATCCTTTCACGCACCTTATTTATTGTCGCATCTATACATTTTTCCGAAAATTTATCTTTCAGGCGATGATACCGGATTTTATCACCTATATCCAGAAGGTTATAATCAAATACATAAGACTCCATCGAATAAATCGCATGATATATATTTTCATCCGACAAAAGATAATCTCTATATGTTAGTTTTCCCATTCGCATCCTCCCCGGTTTTATCCGGAAAATACTTTTTCAGAAATTCCAGAAACTGTTCTGTACTCTCCTCAAATTTCTCCCGGGACATATCTTTTATATTTATTTTCTCACTATAAACATATCGCTGCATATCACGTAAAACACTGCACTCTATAAACATTTCATCGTTGCATACTCTCTTTATATTTTCCAGACAGCTGATTTTTGTTTCTTTCCAGTCTGTTTTCGTTTCAATCTGCCAGTATCTGTCGATTTTCAGAGTAAGATCTCTCTTACCGCTTACTTTCGAAAGCAAAGTTTTCACATAAGGATATTTTTTCGCAAAATGTCGCAGAAATTCCCAGAATTCGTCTGTAAACTTGGGCAAATAGGTTTTGTTATAATAGTAAGCTGAATCTGCATGACTCATATAATCTGAAAAAGCTTTGATTCCATTGCTGATTTTTTGCTGAGTACTTATTTTTTCCTCATCTGTACTGCCAAGACTTTCCCACAGTTCTTTGTAGCCATTCCAGGCTTCCAAAACTTCCTTGTTATTATCCATCCGTCTTTTCTCCATAATATATGTCGGAATACACAAGTTTCAAGTAAGCATGGAGATTCTGTTTCCACCTTATATACCCTCTATACTCTTCCTCCCACTGCCCATCATTCATTTTTCGAAGTTCTGATGCTGCCTTTATACTTCCCTTTTGTATTCTCTCTTTCAGTTCTTCCTCCGACTCCCTGATCTCCTGTCTGTAATCCGGAAATTTACCCAGTTTCAAAAAATATTTTCCGACCGGTAGATTTCCATTCATATCGCACAGCATTTTCGTTTCTTTTTTCTCTAACGACACCTGTTTTATTTCCAGGGGCAAAAATGGCGGCAACAGAATTTCTTTTTCGTCAGAATTGGTGTATTCTGAAGCTGTTACAAGCTGCTGAAAATCCGCACAGGGAATTCCCGGCTGAATATCTGCTTCCAGAAGAATCACCTGATTCTTGTTCGAAAACTCATCCTGGTAATTTCCTTTTGTACACGAAACAAAGGAACCGGTATACCCCGTCTCATACGCATACAGAGAAGCCTTCCGATCAACACGTTTCACTCGCACAGGTTCTTCAATCTGATTCCTCCTGCACATCAAAGAAAAGATACCTCTGTAAATTTCCAGCGTCTCCTCTATTCTTTCAATAAATGCAGGGTTAAGCCTGTGGCCTTCCTGATAGATACGTTCTTTTTCATTCTCATATCCGTCAAAAAGCATTGCATTCAACGTCCGGTAAGCTTCCTTATCTCCCCACAGTTCATCTGCCATCACGTCACCACTTACTATCATGATTCCATCTTCCGTCTTTTCACGAATATCCCCACCATAAAATCTCAGCAGATCTGTCGCATTTTTCTTTCTCATAGTTTTCCTCATATTATAGCTACACTCCAGCCACAGAAACCTCAATTTTAATGCATTCATCACAGTTTCTATTTTTATCCACACACAAAATTTTTCCTTTTTTCACTCGTTTTTCTTTGATAAATGCCGCAAATGCCTCCGCATAATATCTGGGAACATAACCAATTAATTTCTCTCTTTGATCATACACCTGTACAGCATTTTTATCATACAGATTATCTGCTTCCCACACGAATTTTATTTCTTCGCCAGGTACAATTTTCACTGCTTCACAGCAATTGTCTCCGTTGCATCCCAGATAATGTCTCACTCCTGCCAGATAAAAGCTCTTTTTAAACTCCTGTGAAAAATTCAAAATTGGATCAATAAACTGCAAATTATCAATTGGCAGTTTTGCCCCACCCCTCTTTAATAATTCATAAGAATCATATTGTTCCAAACCGTATCTTTTTAAAATTTTATTAATATCTTTTCTTTTTCTATCAGGCAGTCTACTGGAAAATGCTGGAAAAAGCTCCTGGCTTTTGTAAACACGGTTTGTGTCCTCAAAAGAAATTAGCGGAGAAAATCCTTCTTTCACAGCTTCGTTAAATTCTTCGCAATAGCAAAATTCATACTGCCCATTTTTAGAAAGCTGACCTACAATATATTGTCTTCTGTTTGAAGAACATTTCCAAATCAAATACAAATAATCTTTACCATCTTTTACCGACATTTCATGTCTCCTTTTCCAAATATATCTGTTTTAACATATTGCGTTTAGCCAACAAATACCAAGTAATCAGATCTTTTTTATCGTCTGACAATTCCGATGCAGAATATACTTTCAATATATTATCAATTTCATCTGTTCCTATCTGGGTAAATATCTGTTCAGAAAATTCTGTAAAAATTGGAAAATAATGTTCTTTTACATATTTCATAACAGCCAAATGTGTCGGTGGCTTTTTTTCAAAAAATGTACAACGTATTCTTGATCTGGATTTTGTGTCAACCAATGCACGCCACCTGTTTTCATCTTTTCCCAAATAACTTTTTACCATCTCTTCTGGAATATAAGCACATAACGAAGAACCATTGTCGTACAATGGTGACCATCTTAATTTATCGTTTTCCAAAATCATTGCCCAATTACTCTGATGTCTGTCTGAATTTCCAATCAAATAATCAAACATTAACATCTTTATAAAATCATCACAAGATATATATTTTTCTATGGCTTCTATTATCATTTCGATAGAATATCTTCGCTTTGTCCTACAATCTATGAGATTATCTGGATCATACTCAGGATAAATATTTGTAATAAAGCTAACACCTTCGATAAGACCCTGTTCTGAATTCTCAATTATATTATAACTCATAGAGCCTTCACGTCCCTTGTAAGATCCTACTTCAAATTTGGCACATGGTATATCAAGCAAACCAGCAATTTGACAAGCAATACATTCCGAAATATGGTCGGTTGTCTGAATATCCTTCTTAAATTTAAATAACCCATTTTTTCCATTCTCCATATTTTGAAGCCATATTTTCTCACTACGCCCACTACCTTCTGAGCTTCCTTCATACTCCTGCCAGTCAGAAAAATCTTTCATTGCATCCTTCCTATTATAATAAATATGTTATACGCTGAATGTAATATTGGTTTCATAATATAAATTGATTTTTTATTCTGTGTTCTTATTTGATAAAATTATACACTATTTTTTTACCATTGAATAGCTGTTATTTCTGTCTATAGCAATTCTGAAAATTTCAAAAGTAATTCCATCGCCCAGTTTAATAATTGAAGATCGTAATTCATTTAAAGATATTGCCTGTTTTTTATGCAAGGATCCTACTACCATTTTAAAGGAAATGAAGTTTAGCCTGTCCCCAATACCAAAAATCTTATTCCTTTTTTACAATAATATTTATTTTTAGCATATTAACTTATTAAAGTATCTATTTATTTTTTAACTGGCGCTTTCTCAACGCCAGTTAAATTTTCATCTTTTTATATAACTTTTAGAATTCTTTCATTGATCGGTGTCTGATCAATCCGCCTATAATTCCCCTATATAATCTCACAATCCCAAACATCCACCGGGTTATCCTGGAATACGTCTTTCAGGCGTTTATGTACATCTGCTTTCTGGACACCTTTTTTCAGGATCACCTGAAGGAAACCACCTCCACCGGCGCCGCATACCATCTTGGCATCGATCAGATCTTCGATTGAAAGGAATATCTGGTCTATCAGGGTGTTTGTGCTGCCAGCGTCTACTTTACGGCTAAGCTCCCAATGATAGTTCAACAGATCGGCAAATTCATCAATTTTTCCTCGTTCCAGCTCGAAACGCATCAAAGCAGCAACTTTCTGGATCTCATTTAAAGCATACAGGCTGTCCGGTTCATTTCCCACATAACGTCCGACCACATCTCTGAGCAGGTTACGCGCAAGACGACGCTGTCCTGTATAGATCAGGCAAAAACGCTCATTAAGCTCTTTTTTCGTCTCCGGCTGAAGTTCAATATGCTCGACTCGAAGCTGCTGATCCAGTCCCGGCTTGCTGGTGATATATTTAATTCCGTTTGTTACTCCACCAACCTGATCCTGCCATCCGCCACCGGTAGACATGATCTGTTCCATAACCAGCACATGCGCGTAAAGTTCCTCCTCTGTATAAGAAATTCCCATAAACTCAAATACAGCTTTTACGCATGCTGCTGAAAGAATGGAAGAAGTACCAAGACCACTTCCTTTTGGCACATTCGTTACTTCTGAATGCATTTCAAATCCGCCACCCAGACGAGTAAGGATCTCATCCAGGCTGCCACCCTCTGACGGAATAATCCCACATGCAAGAAGACAAGCTTTCTGCAGCGCAAAAGGATCATATGGATCACCTGTTTTCTGGAGTTCCTCAATAGAATCAAATTCGCCATGCACATCCATGTCACGGCTGTCAAATACGATCTTCTTTTCCGGAATCTTTATCAGCGTAACCTCTACAGGCAATTCCCTGTTCAGGCTGATGGCCGCATTAAGCACTGTACCGCCCATCTCACAGCAAATTGGCGGCGTATCGCTCCATCCACCACCCCAATTCACACGAAGAGGAAGATTAACCGTATGTTTCTCTGTTACGATCTTACAGCTGTCATTATACTGTAAGTTCTGAAGTGTTGCTTCCAGAATCTGTCCGGAAATCGTTTTAAAACTCTCCGCAACATATCTGTCACCATGTCTGCTTCCCAATGCAGTACCAATATAATAATTTAACCGGACTGTTTCTGAGAAATCCGCTCTCTTTAATCTTCTTTCCAACCAGTTCTCCTGTAATTGTGTTAAAGGCTCTAACGCTGCTGTTTCTTTTACAGGCTTTCCGTAACGAATATCTTTGGCGATCTCATCCATTCTTACCAGTTCCTGCATTCTCTTATTCCACGCAATAATTGCAGACGAGTCTGCATCATTAAATCCGGAACAAAGCGATTTCTTCTGCATCTTTTTCCAGGCTTCCAGATCACCTTTTCCATGCAAAAGATCATATAAATTAAGTGCAGCATCTACAGCATCTCTGATATTCCCACATTCCGGGTAAATCTTTGCAAACCACAGAAGATGTTCCTCCTGATCCCATACCTCACTCGGCTGGATACCTGCTTTCTCCAATGCTTCTTCCAGATTCATCCCGAATAATCTGTTCTCTTTCGGATTATCTTCCACTCCGTAAATACGGCAGACAAATTTTCCATCCTTCTGCTTCAGGCCATGGAGAACCACATCATCCGGAATCTGTTCATCATGAATATCAATATAAGAAAGAACCACATTTTTACCTACAGATGCTTTACTATGTACAAAAGAAACCTCCAGATAACAATCATCCCCGATCTCAGCTCTTTCGGACAAAACACTGTTATAACCAGCAGTATTTCCACTGATACTGCTGTTCACTTTTTTGCTCCAGCCAAGCGCTTTGTAGGCATCCACTCCGCCACTCATCAAAGCCAGGATCTCCCTTGTTGTACCAAAATGAATAAATTTAGCAGGGGCAAGGCGCAAAAGTTTCATTCTATATGGTCTGAGCACTTTCCAAACTTCCGCTCTGGCTGCATGAAGTTCCGCGCAAAATTCCCCTTCCGGTTTTTCATCATAAAACTTTTCAAGGGTGGAATCCTCCGCAAGCGGATAAAGAAAATCCCCATATAAAGACAAACGCACGGTATCATTTACATATTTGTGATAATCTTCTGTTGTAGAAATCAAAGAATACAAGGAAGACAGCATATCCGTTGAAAAGATCACCGCACCTGTATCAATATCTACGCAGTCATTCTCGTTAACCGCACCCATTTGTCGAAGTGTTTCCACTGTCTGTTTATGGAGAAACTTCTTGACATTTCCATCCTCACTATTCAGGAAAACTCCATGATTCTTTCCTGTCTCAACATTCTCTTTAAAAGAAATCGCAGCCGCTCCTCTTCCCGGAAAATCGATCTGAAGTGGATTGAATAACAGTAAAACATCCCCCGAAAGAAGCAACATTCCCTCACGGATCCTGGATGGTACAGAAGACATGGCAATCAGAAACTCATCAAACAATGTAGATGATTTGCCATTTGGAAGTTTGTGGGGAACCGGGCTGAAAAGTTTACCTAAAGCAGAATACGATGGCACCCTTTTACTATCACCACCGGAATGGATCACAAGAATACGAAGGCCTTTAAATGATCCAACTCCCTTTAGTTCTTCCTCTCTCTTATAAATATAACGCAAAACGGAAAGGGTCGCCCCGCCTGATCCAACACGAACATTTCCTTCATCCGGGATTACAGCAAAATGCGTTTCCGGAGGCAAAACATCTCTTCTGGACTCAATCTGACTGCGATATCCCACGGCCTGATTTTCATTCGAGGCAGTTAAAATTATATAATCCCATTTCGGAAAATTTTCAGATGAGAGAGATCTGTTATAATCCTCCCAGGTATCCTGATATGACTGTGATAAAAATAGTGATGTAAGGTTATTCATTTGTGTTTCTCCTCTTTTTAATAACTTTTATTTTTAATTCAGAAAAGGTAATTGCACAGGTGCTTTCGGCGAACAAATTATTTGTCCATTATTATTACTGTACCTATCTGATTTTGTCACTTTAACATAATGAATGAGCTCCAATATCTTTCTTTTATTATTTCCATTCTGGATAAGATATTGCCAAAGTGCCCTTTCCTTTGTTTCTATACCCTTCGGAATTTTTTGTCTTCCAGGCGAAACAATAAATGCATGTTTTTCAATATTACCTGCAACGATTCCTTTTAGTTCCTCTTCATTTCTTAAGAACTTAACAGTGTCAATAATTTGATCATACGGATTATAATCACTTTTGACAGATATGTTTTCACCTTTAAGTTCAACAAAACATGTTTGTGAAACTTTTTGACAGTGAATTAAGAAATCGCACTTTTGTTGACTCGGTATACGAGGTATCAATTGTCCATCTGGTTCTGTCAAATATACGCCTTCGTCGCAAATCTCTATTGGTATATATGAATTTTTATCAGACCTTGAATCCTTTAAAGCTCTTTTTTCCCCTTTGGGTAGACTTTCAAATTTTTCTGTATATTTTCCTACTGCTAAAGTATTCGTTTCTTTTTTCTTATCTTCTTCAGATTTATTTTTTCCCTTTTTTCTTTTTGGCATCCGACTCTCCTTATGGCATATCACTTTCTGATATTAACAAATAGTATAATTCCATATATTTCTCATTTACACTATCCGAGATCTCATCGATCATTTCCGTATTTAATTCCTGAATTTCCTCATTAATCAAATTTAAATAGCTTTTGTCTTTATTAATTTTCAATGCTGTAACATTTTGTGGAATAATCTCACAACTGCTGCCAATTATATCATGTACTTTTTTTGAATATTTAGGATTTTTCTTAATCACCTTTCCAGCACAGTATAAAGTATTCGCCGATGTTAAAATATATGGACTATGTGTCGTAATAAAAATAGCACTATCGTTAACATTTGCAAAATATGAAATAAATTCTACCACCTTACTTTGCAAGCCAGGATACAAATGCGCTTCCGGTTCTTCTATGATCACAAATGCTTTCTCTTTTTTCAGCATCAAAATATACAGCTGGTTAAGCAGCCATAACACTTCCTGTTGACCTGATGATGCAAAATTAATCGGTATTTTTTCACTATGAGCATCTTCTTCAATAACAATGTATTCTTTTCCTGCATTATAACGATAGTCACCTTTTAGATCTGAAATTAACATTTCCGCAGTTTTTGTTACATCAAATTTCCGTTCCCCATCCGGATAACGTTTATGAACATTTTTAATTCCATCCTCGAAAACTCTATGGATATTATCAATAACCTGCATAAACTGTCTCGTTATTAAATCCAGATTATCATTTTCTAATAAAGATCTATTGTTAACCAGCAAAGTCAACATGCTGCGTCCTGCCGGGATATAATAAGTTTCTTTATAATCATCAAATATCTCATTTACCCTATTCTTGAAGTTGTCATAATTGCGAAGACGTTCCCTGCTCGCATACGCCAGACTGATCGTTGCAGTTTCCATTTTTTGTTCAAAAAGATCCAATGCCTCTTCTTCTAAAGTTTTGAGAGTCTGTGCCAGTTTTGGTGAATAGCGAACACTTATATACTGTTTTTTTCCTTTATCATTTAATTTTACATCAATCCATATTCCGGTTGCATATTCATATCTTAAATATAACCGCTTATCTAAATCCCAGCTATATCCAAACAGAGAAATAAAAACCGATTTTAATTCCTTCTTCAACACTTTATTAAATCCATCGCTAACATCATTTCCATTGTACAATGCAGTATCATACAGCTGACATAAATAATCTGTTAAAGTAGATTTTATAATTCTAAAAAAGTAGATCGCTTTTGCCACAGTGCTTTTTCCTGTAGCCTGCTCACCTATAAGTAAATTAAAATCCTTTATTTCCATTTCCAGTTCTCGTACTGGACCCAAATATTTTATTATTATTTTTTGCATATCTCTCTTTACCTTTACAACATTTTTTGAATTTTTTACCACTGCCGCATGGGCACGGAGAATTTACACCTGTTTTGGACACATGTCGAATTCTATACTTTCATAGAAACATAAGTTAGAATTCGATAGTGTCTATTTTCATAGCTGGGCTATCATTAACACCCAATAAATCATTATTCTGAAGATTCTTCTCAGTTAATTTAAACACCTCTTTATTCCAATAAAAGCATGGTTCAATACTTACTTATCTTTACTGAACATGTCTGATTCCATAAGATATTCCCCTTTATACCAGTTGTCTTCTCACCTTGGCAAATTTTTAATACGGCCTAATGTCCTTTATTTTCATTATAACCAATTTATCCTTGTTTCTCAATCGGTAATTCTTCTTTCCTTAATATTTACTTCTTTTTCTCAATGGCAGCGCCAATACTTTCGTGAATTAATTCAATAAAGTATATGGTGTTTTTTAACTGGCGCTTTTTTAACGCCAGTTAATTTTTCTTCTTTTTATAATTTTTAGCAAACTTTCATTTGATTTTTCTTCTTTTTATCTCGCCCTAGAGAGTCAGATTGGGTTAATCCAGATGTATCGAAATGCTGTGTGTGACTGTCGTAATTCCACCACCTCTAATTCGCCGAAAAAATAGCAACAGGGTGTAGCGTTTTGCTCATTTATGCCATGTGGATGACCACCTCCTTTTGGGCATAAGAAAAGCCTAAATAAATTTCAGGCCTCTTCTGTTTTGCAACTATTTTTAGTTGCATTTTCTTTAATATTCGTGTATACTATTAGTAACGGAGGATATGCTATGGGACAAAAGGAAAAACTCATTCAGCGTCTCAAGTCAAAGCCTAAGGACTTCACCTTCGATGACGTTGAAACGTTACTCAAATATTTGGATTACATTCGCTCGAATAAGGGAAAAACAAGTGACTCCCGTGTCATGTTCGTAAGCGATGAACACGGAAGCATATTGCTCCATAAACCACATCCACAAAAAGAATTAAAAGCCTATCAAATCAAACAGCTGATAGAGATTTTGGAACAGGAGGGTCTCATATGAATAACACTATTCAATACAAAGGCTATGTCGGAAGCGTTGAGTTTTCCGAAGAAGATGGCATTTTTTATGGTAAGGTCATGGGGATTCGTTCCCTGATTTCTTACGAAGGCGAAAGTGCCAAGGAACTTCTGGACGACTTTCACGGTGCCATTGATGATTATCTGGAAACCTGCAAGGCAGAAGGAAAGGAACCCGAAGTTGCATTCAAAGGCAGCTTCAATATCCGCCTTTCCCCTGACCTTCATAAAAAGCTGTTCATTTATACAACAGCGCATCAGATGTCCATGAATAAGTACATCGAAGATACTTTGAAGGATTCTCCAGCAGCGCGAGTTGTCGTTTAACCAAGCGTCCCACCCAGTCACATGGCTGAGTGGGATTTTTTATGCCTTACCACCAGACGATTGTGCTTATTTCGTTCGCAATATAAGCACGGTCGTCTGTTTTTTTTGCTTTAGAATCGGTCAAAGTCCTCCTGCGATGCCAGTTCCTTATAGGGATACTCATCATTCTGCCGTTCCGTGAACATATCATTGACCAACCCGATGGTCAGCAGGTCGAGGTCTGCGATGCTGATACCGAGCTGCACACAGCGCAGCAGAAAATGAGGGGGTCTGAACCATATGCTCCCACCCATTTTCGAAACCGCTCCTTTCCGGACAATGGTCGGCATCGGAATAAATTCCAGCCTTAATCAGGAGCTGGAATGATGGTTTGTTTTTTATCCATCCTTCGACTTTCAAATTTTAAACCTTATATGACTGTAGTCACGTGCTTCATTCCATCTCCACTTCCCGCCCATATTTCCGGCTATATTCTGCTGTTATTAATGCCCCGCTTCCTTTTTCAGCCTGAATTACGAATAATTTGTCGGACCAGCTGCTGATCAGACGGTTTCTGCGTGGAAATCTATACCTATCAGGATGAGTTCCCGGTGGATATTCTGATATGAGCAGCCCTTTTTCTTCTATGCACTTCATTAGTTTATTATGTTCTGCTGGATAACAGATATCTAGTCCATTTCCCAGTATTGCTACTGTATAGCCTCCAGTATTCAGACATACAGTATGTGCATAGCTGTCAATCCCCTTTGCCATCCCACTGACAACAGTTATCTTTTTCTGTGCACATTCTGATGCAAGAAATACAGTTTTTTGTTTCGATTCCTGACTGCACCTTCTGGCTCCTATTATCCCAATCGTCTGATCCATTTCTCTAAAATTACCTTTATAATACAATACCACAGGTGCATCAGTCGGTTTCTTTGCACGTGCAGGATATCGGTCATCATCCCAGCATAAAACGAAAATATTTTTATTTTGACATTCTTCAAAGATTCTTTTCGCCTTTTCTAATGAATGATTCCTGATGATGCTTTCTCTTTGTCTCACAGATAGATCAGATATTTCAGCCAATTGCTCTGATCCGGCCTGATAAATTTTCTCTGCATCTCCCAATTTTTCAATCAATCGTCCGGCTGTAACAGAACCAATAAAAGGTAACTGTGTAAGCCATATCCAGTGTATTATCATCTCACCACCACCATTTTACTGTTACTCTTGTCCAAATCCCTACATGTCAGAACTTTTTCTATATCCTTCCGACGGATCTTTTCTTCTCCATCCAGATCAGCACTGGTTCTGGCAAGCCTTAAAAGTTTATGAATCACCCGGGCACTATATCCATATTTTTCACTGGTCTCCCGCAATATTTTCAACGAATCCGCCTCAAGAATACAATATTTTTGAATTAATTCTGTTGTCATCTGTGCATTGCAATTAATACCACTTTCCTGCGCATATCTCTCCTGCTGTATCTCTCTGGCCCTTTCTACTTTTGTACGCAGTTCTTCTGAAGAAACTCCTGCTTTCTGGTCTGCTATTGCAAAAAAATCTACTGGATGAACCTCTTTCTGTATATCTATCCGGTCCATGATAGGGCCTGAAATCTTTCCTCTGTATTTAATGATCTCATAATCTGTACACTTACACTTTGCTCCCGGGTAATAACCACATGGACAAGGATTCATAGCCGTAATAAACATGAAATTTGAAGGAAATGTATGGGTACCATTTACTCTTGAAATAGAAACTTTCTTATCTTCTATCGGCTGGCGGAGAGCATCAAGGGTACGTCTTGAAAATTCGGCAAGTTCGTCCAAAAACAACACTCCATTATGTGCCAGTGACACTTCGCCAGGCATCGCATTTGCCCCTCCACCAATCAGTGCATTTAATGATACGTTATGGTGTGGTGCGCGAAATGGTCTGTATTTCATCAGGGCATGGCCATTAGACAACGCACCAGAAATACTGTATATTTTTGTAACTTCCAAGCATTCTTCCTCCGTCATCTCTGGAAGGATTGTCGGAATCCTCTGTGCCATCATAGTTTTACCACATCCCGGTTCTCCTATCATAAGCATATTGTGTCCACCCGCAGCTGCTAGTACCACCGCTTCTATCAGTTCATCCTGTCCTTTGACATCTTTAAAATCCAAAATCCTTCCCGACTCTTCCAGATTATTTTCGGCTTCGTCTATTTGACTTTCAGTTCCTGTTATTCTTCCTTCAAGACAACGAATCACTCCCGTCAGATCGTGAAATCCTAAAATATCCACTCCATGTACCAGACCAGCCTCTTTAAGATTAGCTTCCGGCACGATGATCTTTTTTATCCCTTTTTTCTGTCCTGCAATAATCATTGGGAGAATTCCTCTGCAAGCCCGTAGTCTTCCATCTAAGGATAATTCCCCGATAAATCCGTAATCTGACAGGTTTTTTGCCCCTATATCTCCATTCTGGCAAAGCACACCAATTGCCATTGCAAGGTCAAAATGAGAACCTCTTTTCTTTTTGTCACTGGGTGCCAGACTTATAATCACCCGTTTCTTCGGGAAGACGTAGCCGCTCTCATCAATTGCTGCCTGGATTCTCTCCGCTGCCTCTTTTACAGCCTGATCTCCCAGTCCAATGATTGATATCGTCGGCTGTCCTTCCAACATTTTCACTTCTATATCTGCAGGATAACCATCTATCCCCTGAATCGCAAAACTTCTTACCACGGTAGCCATAATTCTTCTTCCCATATCATCTTCCTGATATGCTGTTCCTGAACAATATATTTATATCCTATATCTTCTACAAATTCCCTGTAATAAAAAACACTGTTTTTAGAAAAATATGCAAGTGTCTTCTCTTTCTCTGTGATCCTGTCATCCGCAATCCCTATTACTGTCTGGTAGCTGCTCCATAAATATTCTTCCGGATGAGTTACCATCCGTGCTTTTACCGGATTTAAATGAATATAACGGCTTGTTTGAAGAAAATACGTATCTTCTTTCACAAGACACGATTTATACCGGCTTTCAAACACATGTCCCCTGTAAGAGTACTTATGGTTAATATACATGGCATAGCATTCTGACATATATTTCATAAACTTTCCAATTTCTACGTCACCAGTCTCAACCAGCAGATGAATATGATTTGTCATCAGACAATATGCATGGAGAATACAATTATATTTCTCCAAACATGTTTTTAATATCTGCAAAAACACCTGATAATCCGTTTCATCCTCAAATATCGGTTTCCTTCTTACTCCCCTATGCATGATATGATAAACTGCACCCGGAAACCAGGCTCTTAATTTTCTTGCAATCGTCCTTCTCCCCTTCCTCTTATTTCATGCGTATTATTTTTAATCATATTATCATTTATGATTATATTGAAATAAAAATCTGTCAATCATCACAGATTTTTATTTCAATATGTTTCCCAAGTGCGTTCGCATATTTCTCCAATACGATCAGGGTCGGAACTCTCCCGCCATTTTCAAATCGAGCCAAATTCGATGGTTTTATACCTGTAATATCTGAAATCTCCTGTTGGGTCATTTTTTGATTATGTCTTTCTTTGACTAGCTCTCGGATTGTCTCTTCTGACCGGTTCAGTACTATTTCCTGAATTTTTTCTGCATAGATTTCCAGACGCTTTTCACGCTTTTCTTTTTCATTAAGATAACATTGTATATTCTCCTGCATGTACATCTCATTCCTTTTCATAACTTATTATTCTTCAATATCTTATCATTAATGATATGTATTTGCAAGATAGCTTTTATTTTCTTTATATCCCATAATTATTCGTGCAGCTCTAACGGTAGGCCGTCCGGGTCATGGAAGAACGTCATCTTCTTGCCAGTATAATCGTCAACCCGAATCGGCTCACATTCAATTCCTACCTCCACCAGCTCATTCACTGTCTGTTCCACGCTATCAACGCAGAATGCAAGATGACGTAGCCCACAGGCTTCCGGGCGGTTCACACGCTTCGGAGGATTTTCCTCAGCGAAAATTTCCAGCTCTGTGTATTCATTGACACGAAGATCCAGCTTCCAGTCTTTTCTCTCCGATCGGTAATTTTCTCTAATGACAGAGAATCCCAGCTTATTCACATAGAAATCCTTAGCTGCTTCGTAGTCAGATACGATGATTGCAATATGATGTATTTTTGATAAAGTCATTTTTCTCACACTCCATTTCTTTTATTTTCGTTATAAACTATTCTGTATGGGATCTGGCCTCAGTATTATCTTATCCCCGGAATGGTGGATTACTCAAAAACGGATTTACGGTTTCCTACGTCCGGGCAGCAGGCACACGATGCCCAGATTATTCACCTTGTTTTGTTTATACATTCTTTAGAAAGTAAGTAGGTAATCATCCGTATTTTTTCTTTATGGGGTCTGACCCCGGAGTATTTTGGCTCTTTGTTCTACTTTATATGATGTTTTGGAAGATGTCATTGTTGACTGTTCCCTGTATCATGACCTGTGCCCTGAACGTGATGCTGTCATAGGCCATCTCAATGCATTTAAAAATCTTAATCTGGCCGGACAGTCCATTATCATTTATGACCGCGACTATTATTCCGAAAAAATGTACCGTTTCTTCAATAACAACATTTTCTGCCTTATGCGCATTAAAGGCAGTTTAATATTCTCCCGTTCTAAATCAGATGATTCTATCGCCATTCTCTCTCCCTCCAGCCGAACACGCTCAGATACTGACGTTTCTGAATCCATCCCTATCCGGGTTGAAATTGACAGCAGAGTTACAGAATATCTCGCTACCAATGTAATGGATCCTGATATGTATAAACAGCTTTACTTTCTCAGATGGAAAATTGAATGTAAATACAATGAGCTGAAGAACCAGCCTAAGATGAAAGAATTTTCCGGTGCAACTCCCGTCTCTGTTGAACAGGAATTTTATATCAATATGCTTTACTCCAACCTTTGTGCAATCGTTAAGAACGATGCTGATGAGAAAATAGCTGCATCTTCCAGACCAGATAATGAATATCAGTATCAGGCAAACCGCTCCTATATTATTGGCCGATTAAAATACCTGGTTATCAGGTTACTTTGCTGAGAGTTTCAACGCAGTGTAATATATGATCTCTTTCGCTCTGCTTCCAGACATCGGTCTCAAATATAGCCAGACCGGAAGTTTTCGCGCAAAAAGAAGAAGGATAATATACGAACCCATTTCAATCATAAAAAAATCATCAGTATAAGGATCTTCCTTATCTTACATATGCAATATTCATGAAAGGCGGTGAGTCCCGGGCCTGTCTGTCAGAAGTCATAATACTGTTTGCACGAACATTCCCGCAAGTCAAAAGAATGTTCAAAGCTGGCGCATTATGCATCTTTTAATACTTGCCGGTATGGCATCATCTATTTTCAGTCTACCACTGCGCCCATAACACAAAAAACAGCCAACTGAACTCTGGGAAATTCAAGTGCATACGCTATAATAAAATTTCAAACCGCAATTTCAAAATTTGTCATACTGTCGGATTGCTTAAGTTGACCGCATTTGTGTCTGACCCCCAGTGCCACTTACAGAGTGCACTACTGTTACAAAATCTCGCATCTAATGATTCTGCAAGTACTTATTTAGCCGGATATTTTTCAGCATTTTTAACGAGTTTATTCATAATCATCTGAGTCATATCTATACCGTAAGCATTGGCCAGATCAATACTATATATCAGAACATCTGCTAGCTCCTCTTTTATACGTTCCATCATTTCAGGAGACGGCTCAGTCTTCTTATTCGTCCACTGGAAGATTTCTAACAGTTCCGATGCTTCTATATTAATGCTTACAATCAAGTCTTTTGCATTGTGATACGATTTCCACTTCCGATCTTTGTTAAACAGATCAATAAATTCACGAATTTGACAAAGAGGTAAATTATCATCTGATAATGCTGTTGCATCTGAAAGTTTCATTAAAAGTTCTTTCAACACCTCTTCTTTTTCTTTTCCATCAATGTCTATCACAATGTCTGCGATGGCAAGAAGTCCTTCCAGATCTCCTTCAGCACGATGTGTAGAATCAAATACTTCAGCTCCACGAATAGAGATATGTTGCTGAAGAGTATCGTCATTAGCATGAAGAACAACTTCGTAAACAGGTGCAGGCCAACATATCATTTTTATAGCATTTAAAAAATTAATATGGCGAACTCCATCAATTACAAAAGGTAATTCCTTCTTGCGTCCAATATGTTTCACTGTTTGAGATGCAAATTCAACCCAACCATTTTCGATATAGGCTACTCCAAGATCCTGCAATTGTTCTCTTGTTGGCGTTGTAATGCCTTGTTTTTTCAACTCAGCTTTCAAGAAATCACTTACTGAACCGTGTATACCACCAATTTCATTTGCTATCATTTTACCAATAGTTGTTTTGCCGCTTCCAATTTTTCCAGAAATACAATATACTGGTGCCTGCATCATCTTTGAAGCAACTGAGGGTTCCTCGTCTCCTATAACATCCTCCGACGCTAGCTCTTTATCATCCTGATTGGGCTGATATAGTTCCAACCAAGCCTGGCGATTCTTAAATTTGATTACAAACGGGTCGAACCCTAACAGATGCGTTATTGGAATCAAAGTAGCATATCTGCTTTTTGATTTTCTTTCCCACCAATCATCTTCTATACACAGACGATCATTAAAATCATTTTTTATTTGTTCTACTTCAGCAGGAGACATTATCTCCTTTGAAATCACCTCGCCAGCCTCAAAAACAGATTCAAAACCTCCTCCAGACCGTTTAATGATTATAATATCACCAGGAAATACTCTCTTCCACGGTACAATTTTATTCTGTGAAAATCGAGATTCAATGGTCTTTTCACCTTTCATAATCTTTGTTATATAAGGTTCAACCATGACAGCCACATGAATATGGCTGTCACGAAGAACTTCAATTTTTGAGATCCAGTACTGGTCTCCAGATGCTTTAATTCGATCAGTTAATTGTGTCAGAATCATTTCTTTATCAATCATATTGCAATCCTCCATGATGAACCATATTCCTCTGCTTCAAGACGTATTACATCTAGAAGCTTTCCCTGAATTTTCTCAAGCTGCTCCAGTTCTTCCTTATTAGGAATTCTATAGCCATTTTCCACAATAACTTCAAAGATATCTCTATCAATATTACGCAGGATCATTTTTAAAACCGCCATATTATTACACCAGAATACGCGGTTGCCACTGGTCCAAACATTGATAGTTTTCTTCCCACCAAAACTTCTTTTCACAGATGGATAAATATCATCATTGAAAATACGTTCTAACTCAATGTTATAATTATCAATCTTGCTTTCACATGTTCTGTATTTGATACGGATGTTATTTACACATGCTTCATCCCATTCAGGTTCTATAATACTGACATCATGTGTACATGTGGTAATAACATTATACACCTTTTCAACAATAAGGAGGTCACCGATTCTCCAATTTTCAGGATTACAGTAAATTCCATTTGCCTTTAAAACATTCTGTTCATATGGCGGAGTATGATAAGTTACTACGCCAGTGAAATAATGCTTTTTAACAAAGCCATAATCCTTCTTGATCATCTCCAACAGTGAGTAGGTTTCACTCTCTGTCTTTGCCCTGGTAAACTTTGGCGGCATAATACACATAATCTGAGTATCCAGGGCACTCATAATAGCAGCTCTATCAAAGAAGAGCTGGTAGTAGTTTAAGTACCATGGCGGATCCATAACAACAATATCTGCATGAATTGAAAGAAGCTCTGTACAGGAACCATTTAAATTACAGTTAATACATAATGCACGATTTGGGTCAATTCCGATAGAGTGCTTGTCCGCATTAATATCCACCAGTACCAGTTTTGCATGTAAAAAAGACTTATTATAGCAATATCTAAATAATGTTGGAGCTCCGAGGAAAACAATCACTGCATTTTTCTTTTTTATGATTTTTTTAACGGCATTAGCCATATACTCAAGTCCCTGACGGCTAAATCGCCAGTCATAATCCAGAATATGAGGAACTGGAAGTACATCTGGCATATCTTCAAAACCGTGAATATTCGTGTTTGATGCCGATGCCATTATTCTAATATATTTAGATTTTCTAATCTTGTTTGATCTATACAGTCTCTTAATAGATTTCTGAAGGTCGATTGGATGAATACCACGATTATTCTTCATAATCATATAAAAGTCATCATAATCATTCATTAAAGCTAATACTGTCTCATCCATCTGACTCGTAAACTGTGAAATGCTATCAACTACCATGGTAATCTCCTTTCTTACTTCATTTTAATTAGGCGTTTGCGAAACGCCACAAGCCGCATAAATACGGCATTTTTTGTTACCTAAAAACAAATAACTCCTCACCGGATATGGTATAATAGAGTTGCCAAAAACTAAAATCCACTATCCAAGAAAGGAGTTATTCTGATACCTATGATACCATATAAACAGCTTTCTTTGGCAGATATTTTTTCAGATTGCCAGGAAAAATTTGAAAATGACAAACCTGCGTTTCTTTCTCTATTGGAAACCCATATCGATATTGATGAGTTTATTCCGATTTCTTTCAGAAATCATTTCTATGCATCGACGGGCAGAACCCGTAAATACCCTTTGCAAGCTTTTCTGTGGGCTTTGATTATACAACGTATTTTCTCTATCCCTACAGATCAGCTTCTCTTGACTTTTCTCGCTTATTCAAAACCGCTTCGTGAGTTCTGCGGCTTTACCAAAGTCCCTGACGCTTCCAAAATCACACGTTTCAAACAGGACTTTTTAGCTGACTTACAATTCGTATTCGATAAGCTTGTTGATGTTACCGAACCTATCTGCCAGGCAATTGACTCTGCGAAAGCAGATATGACCATCTTTGATTCTTCCGGTATTGAAGCATTTGTTACCGAAAATAATCCGAAGTATGCGAACAGGATCATCAAGCAGCTTAAGGCGTATGCGAAAGCTCATGGCTTTGATAAATCTTATGATTCCTACAAATCTGCCTATGGCTCCATGCCTTCCCATGCCTTTGCTAATCCTGAGATCAAACAGCTATATATCAATGGGCATTTTTGCTATGTCTTCAAATTTGGCATTGTCACCAACGGGCTGGGCATTATCCGACATATCTCTTTTTATAACAAAGAATTTATGCTGTCTCATCCGGATATCGTTATCGAAAAGAAATCCGATTCTCCTGATGAAGATAAATGTGTTCATGATTCAAAGCTTTTGATTCCAACACTGAAAGACTTCTTTTCCAAACATCCGCTAATTAATCCGAAAACCTTCCTCGGAGATGCGGCTTTTGATACCGTTGATCTTTATAAGAACCTCCTTACCGGTGACACCTTCGGTGATGATAACCATTTCTCGAAAGCTTGTATCCCTCTGAATGCAAGATCGGGTCTTGAAAATAAGGATTATTCCATTAATGAAAATGGTGTTCCCTGTTGCCCTCACGCCCCTTCTCTGCCTATGAAACCCGAGGGCAGTAAATCAAACTTACGAAGCGGTATACCAACTTTCAAGTTTGTCTGTCCAAAAATGAAATGGGTCTATGACAAGACGACTCGAAAAGCACATCGCCAATGTTTTTGTGAAAACCCGTGTACTTCCTCCAAATGCGGTCGCATGGTATACATATATCCAGAAAAGAACCTTCGTACTTATCCCGGGACAATCCGTGGAACCGAAGAATGGGATGATACCTATAAAATCAGGACTGTAGTGGAAAGAGATATCAACCATATCAAGGATAATCTGTGTCTTGCAGGGCGCCGGACTCAAAATGAAAAGACTCTGCATGCAGATCTGATTCTTGCCGGTATCACACAACTCATTACTGTTGTTGCAGACAAAATCAACCATCATGAATACATTCGAAGCATAAAGCCTCTCATAGCATAGGACTTACCAACTCCATAAAGCCAGGGGCTTATTAGAGTGCGCCTAAAACTGGCAGATATCCACTTTTTTATCTTAGAATTCGTGCTCTGCACGAATTCTTCCCTGTTTAAGTTCAAGAGTGCGAACGAGCATCGCGAGTTTCGCAATTACCTATTCATTTTAATATGTGTTGTCTGAAATTCTACCAGCAAGCTGTTCTTTAGAATAACGTTTTGAAAGCTCAACTTTCCATGCTTTAATAGCACGAGTCTGATTTTCAAGTGCCATGCTGTAGCGATCATTTAATCTTGAACCAGTTGGTGTGAAAATAAAAATTTTAAGAGGGACAGTCCTCAATGGCAGGATTGGATGAATCTTTTGCAAACGATCTACGAATTCCCCCATCTTCTCCTCAATACCATCATAGTTATCAGAGGTTAATGTTACATATCCGTATATATCCAATCCCATATCAACATATCTTTCAAACCGTTCAAATTGTTTTTCGCACATGTTTTCCGGAAGCTTACTATTAAAAGCGAATGAATGAGCATCGAAACCTTTAAAGCAACCGACTTTACCAAAATTTCTGTATGACGCCATGTAACTTAATTCTTCCTTAGAAAGGTACTCAAAGGCATAATCAGTGGTCAATGTGTCATCAGTCCACAGATATACTTTATTTTGGAGTTCATTCCTTTCGAGAGCCTTCATTGTATCTAAGGTCCATTCTGGTGCTAATTCCGGATTTCCTCCTGACAAATCTATTACTCTAATGTCAGTATCTGATTTCTTATACAACTCGACCATCTGTTCAGCTGTAAACCATTTTGCATTAACCATTTTCCCACGCTTCAACTCATCTGGTACAAAGCAATACCAGCAATGAGCATTACATGATGCAAGCTGAAACACCTGTGCCTCAAGCACATCAGTATAAGGAATTTCCAGTGCTTTACATACCGGATCATTTGGTAACGGATCCTGTACCCATTTATCAACATTACGTCTAAAATGATGGATACGTCCAAAGCCATCACAGTTAGAAGGAACAGACATGTCTGTTTCCTGTTCACTTCCAACAATTCTTGACAGTAAAAACTGTCTTGTTTCAGGTTTGTAAATTGATGTACGACAATTATTAAAGTTCTCTTTAAACTTAATATTTTCCATATCTGCTCACCTTTCCTTCCTATTTATTCTGTGATAATATAATAACAGAATCCTTTTGCCCATAGTTTTAAGCAACATCAATCACATTTTGTCGCAATTGGCAGCATATCCTCGATGCTCTTTTCCCGGTTCACTGCGATCTTTTCGATTCTTTGTTTGTCCATGATAGCTTTCCTCCCTTTTTTCTCATATCAATTTATTACCACATGGACACAAAAATTGTAAGAGATGATTAGAGGGATTTTTTATTATTTAAACAGTTACAAATTCCACTAAATTCCACTATTTTTATGATGATTTTGACACATTTTTATGTTTATATGGTATACTTTACATGAAACCGTTGTTTACCCTATGGAGAATTAGTCATGAAAATCACGAAAGAACTGCTTCTTTCCATTATTCTGAAATATTTCAATGAAAAGAAAGAAATGTCATTTTATGAGTTAGAAAAGAAAACCGGAAAAGATATAAAATCACTGCAAGCATGGTCTATTCAAAAGAATCAACGTGTGCAAACCAGAAACTTTAATACTGTGATTAATGCTTTACAGAACGAAATCTCCTTACATTTCAATGATTTTTCCGAATATGCACTGTCCGTATTGGAAAATAATGGTATTATCAGGGAATATGTACAGAAAATATTTGATGATAATAAACCATTCAAAACCATGATAGATCAATTGCTACTACTTGATTTCTCTGAGGAATACTATTTGCAGGATCGAATTGGTACCGAAAATATTATTCAAAAGGCTAAAGTATTACTTTCCCCTTTCAGAGATTATTTTCAGGTCAGTGAGCAGGTTATACATGACAATGAAAATGGATTAGAGCCTGCTTATGCTCCTTTGATATATAGCTCTGGATATACATCACAACCAATTCATGGGGTTAGTCAACTTAACTATTTAATTTTGAAATTTCCTAATGCATATCATGTTGGTATCTTATTGTCGAATTATCGTATAGATTATTCAGATACCAGTAAACTCGGCTATTTTTCATATATGATAGATCGCTTAAAGAGTTCAAACAACCTGAGTATGATCCTTTTTGTTACCGATATAGACAAAAAATCAGTATCATTTTCTATTCAATCGGCATTAATGGAAAAGCACAATCTCTTCTTTGAGTTTATAACACGCAAAACATTGGATCAGATTTCGATTCAGGGATTGCAACTTCAGCAGGAGGATGCCGCAAATTTTGCTCAGATTATTGATTGCCACAAATATGCACAGCTGATTTTCGAGAGGCTAATGTCTTATCTGGCCGTTATTAGTAATGAAATTATCTTTGTTCCTTATCGTGAAAAACTTCATAAGGAACTCGATCGAGCAAAAGATGACGAAACAGCCGAAAAAGCCTTGAACGAAATTCTGGTCTCATATAGTGAACGTACCAACAAACGGAACTTTGAGCATTATGCCAAACACACCTTACTCAAAGATATCTGTCAGTATTCGTATTTATCTAGACACACAATTTATTACGAACAAACACAGGTTGCTCAAGAAGTAGATAAAGTCTTAAATTCGAAGGAAGAAAAACTCCCTCTTGTGGTTGAAGTATGTTCTCCAAACTCACTCACAACACTTAACATTATCGAACGTTGCCAAAAAGTCATTCTGCTTACTGCTTCGCAAAATGCTTACTACGTTATGAATACGCTGGAAGAAAAATCTAAGCATCGTTATCTTCCTGAGAATGTGTCCTTACGCTTATGTCATCTGAATCCGGAATATATGATGCACCAGTATCCTGAAGAGCTTAATGGAAAAGTTAATCTACTTGTCATAGGATATGGTGCTGGAAGTCAAATCAACGATTTGACACGTTTTATCCGGTATGCTTATAACTGGCTGTCAGAAAACGGAATCATGTTCATATCCGTGTATAATAAGGATGCTATCGTTCTAAATAAACATCATATTCATGATCAGCGTTTTGAGATTTCTCCTACATATATCGCTGATTACTGGACCCATACAACCAGTGAGCAGAGCTCTATGCTGAAAAGACTGAAGGCATATTCTCCAGAAAACTTCCTGTCAGCTTTCCTGCCATTTTTCGATCAGGGTAAAATCAGTCTGTCCACGTATCCATATATCTCTGCCCTGATTGATCCCGGTGAATACTCACGAGAGATTTTGGATGAGATTCGTGAAGCTGATAAATTGTATGCAAAAAAAGGCTCTCATGGACAATTAATAAATTTGATTGCCCACAAAAGAAATTATCGAGATATTCCTACCGATCAATCTATGATGCTAGATTATCTTCAGAGCAAAGGAATTCCTTTTGATTCAATTACGCATATGCTCTCCCCTGATTCAAAGAGCTTGCGTCGGAGTCTTCAGGCAAATAATATTTCAGCAACTAATGCCACTCTTCTCAAAACTGTTATTTTACAGAATAGGGATCGAAAAGAGAACGGACACACATGGATTTATGCCATTCTACCATATGATAAACGGGTGGCATTCGATCATACCAAGTTCGAACTTGTTCCTGAGCCATCTGTTGTAAGAAGATTCTATCAGGGAACCATATCTCCGCTTACTGTAATAACAGATTTAAAGAGAAAATCCGACTGCAGGGAACAGATTTATCTACTTAATGTAGATCGTATCAATACCGAATATGTGATAATGGGTGGTGGCTCCAATTCTGCAAGTGTCCGTATCAAAACCAAAGATTTCTTCAGTTATATTATTAATACGGAGAACATTCTAAAAGCTAAAATCATTGAATAATAGAATAAAAACGCACGGCACCCATCTGAAACTCTTCAGACAGTTGCTGTGCTCTATTATATCGTAAGCGCTTAATTGGTTCTTTCCATTATTGGTTGAAATTAATGTATTGAAGTTATATAATATATTCAAAATATATTTACTAGGAAGGTTATCTGTATGGACGAATTTATTAAGTTACTTGACCCAGCCTATGAACTAATACAATATCGCATAAAAGAAAATAAAGTGATTTTTCATATTGCATCAACAATAACTGAATTAGAATGTCCGTTTTGTGGAAGCAAAACATCTAAAGTTCATTCTATTTATCAAAGAGAAATTCAAGATCTTCCTATGCAAGGAAAAAAGGTCATCCTGTTAGTCGATACCAGGAAAATGCGATGTATGAATCCGGACTGTTCTCACAAAACTTTTTCAGAGAAACATCCATTTGTGACTGCTAAATCGAAAAAAACGAACCGGTTAATCCAAAACATTTTATATACATCATCCCAGCTAAGCTCGTTGAATGCTTCTAAACTTTTAAAAAGTGAAAATATTACAGTTTGTAAAAGCAGCATCTGCGATCTGCTTAAAAAAAATGCCATCCATTGTGGATAAATCTTCTGTAAAAATGATATGTGTGGATGATTTTGCACTCCGTAAAAGATTCTCTTATGGAACAGTTATGATAAATTTAGAGAATCATCGAATTATTGATATGATTCCGTCAAGAGACACAAATGATGTCTGCAACTGGTTGAAAACGTTTCACAATATCGAAGTTATTTCAAGGGATGGAGCCATTACATACGCATCCGCTGCTACAAATTCTCATCCTGATGTCATACAGATTAGTGACCGTTTTCACTTGATAAAGGGACTTTCGGAAGTTATCTGTAAATATATATTTCGTGAGTTTCCTGCAAGGGTTGAAATACCATTAACAGAAAGCATTACGGATGAAATGAAAGCATTATATAACACTGCAAACCGGCCATTGCGTATAAAATTCGCCCATGAAAAACGCAGGGAAGGACTGACCATATCGGATATATCGTTATTGCTACATTCTTCGCCTAAAACAATCCAAAAATATCTTGCTATTCCAGAAGACCAAGTTCCTAAAAGCAAGGAAATTGCCAGGGAACGGCAACATCAGCTGGCAGTAAAACAAAAAGAACAGGAAATAGAAGAAGCAAGACAGATGGCCTTGGCAGGATATCCCATTGAGAAGATTGCCACTCTAATGCATCATCCCTATAAAACCATACAAAATTATTTAAATCCTGATTTTTCAATTACGAATGGACACTATAATGTTCGAATTCCAGGGAAATTAGCTCCATATGAAAGGGAAGTAATAGAACTCAGAAGCAAAGGATTAACCTACCCTAAAATACATGATATTATTTGGAAAAAGGGATATACAGGCAGTGTAGCTTCGTTACGAATGTTTATGCAAAAAGAAAGAACACGAATACATGAACAGAACGAAACAGAGAAGTCGCATTCTGAATATGTGCAAAGAAAATCCTTATGCCAGTTGGTTTATAAAAAACTCGAGGATATCGGTACAATCACAGCCAAACAGTATCAGGAAGTATTAAAAAAATATCCTTTATTAAGTGAGCTGTATGCATTAACCAAAGAGTTTTGTAATGTCCTATTTTCTAATAATCCTGCAAAATTAGATGAATGGATCAATGAAGCACAAAAATACGATATCCCTGAACTTCAAACATTTATAAATGGCATAAAAAAGGACTTAACTGCTGTAAAAAATGGAATTATATATTCGTATAATAATGGCTTAGCAGAAGGCAGTGTAAATAAAATCAAAGTTATAAAACGAATAATGTATGGGCGAAACAGTTTTGAATTATTGAAAGTGAAAGTGCTATTCGGAGAACTCTTTCACGTTAAATTCAACTAAGCACGGAAAGAACCTATTGAGGATTGGCGTTTCTTCTGTTGTACTGGAGCGGAATGCGTATCGGTGAATTGCTTGCCCTTACTTATGACGACATCAATCTTGAGGAGAAGACCATCTCCATTACGAAATCTTATCAGCGATTAAAAGGAAAAGATGTGATAACACAGCCGAAAACACCGAAAAGTATCCGGATTATAACCATGCCAGATTTCCTGGCGGATGAGTTTCGAGAGTATTGCAGCCATCTGTACGGAATTATGAAAAATGAGCGTTTGTTTCACTTTACAAAATCCCATATGGAGCATTGTATGGCGGCTGTTCTTTATGGGGTCTGACCCCGGTACCTCTTGTTATCGTATCTTCTTTACAGGATCAGCTCCTTGCCCTGCAGTCCCAGCTGGATCATGCCAACGCTCAGCTGTCTGATAATAACCGCCAGATCGAACTGCTCACAGAACAGATCTGCCTCATGAACCAGCGGTTCTTTGGCCGTAAATCTGAATCTGCCGTATCTGAAGTTGATGGTCAGCTCTCCCTGTTCGATTCCTTCAATGAGGTTGAATATCTGAAACAGGATCCTTTAAAAGAACCTGAGATCACTGAAGTGATCATCCCGTCTTACCACCGTAAAAAAGCTGTCGGCAAACGTAAATCCGATCTGTCCGGACTTCCGGCACGCATCATCGAACACACTCTTTCTGACGAGGAACTGACAGTAAAGTTTCCTGACGGTTACAAGGAACTCCCTGAGGAAGTTTATAAACGCCTGCACATCATTCCGGAAACATTTATCGTGGATGAACATCATGTCCATGTCTATGCCTCCAAAAGTAATGACGGGACTATCCTGAAAGCTCCAAGACCAAAGGATCTTTTCCGAAACAGTATCGCTACCCCTGCACTGGTCGCTTCCATCATCAATGGCAAGTATACAAATGCCCTGCCTCTGGAACGACGGTCAAAGGCTTTTAAAACAAATGGTATCCAGCTTTCCACAAATACCATGGCAAACTGGGTGATCAAAAGTACTGATGTATATCTGTCCCTGATCTATGACCGGCTCCATGAACTGATCTATGACAGTAAGGTCATACATGCAGATGAGTCACCGGTAAAAGTTATGCGGATCGATCATGCAAAGATCAAAAACGGCAAGAAGACTTACATGTGGGTCTACCGAAACCGGCCGCTGCGCGGGACTCATCCCATCGTCCTCTTTGACTGGCAGCCTTCCCGTCATTCTGACCATCCGCGGGAATTCCTGAAGACATTCTCCGGAACTGTGATCACGGATGGATATCAGGTCTACCATAAGCTTGCAAAAGAACGCCGTGATCTTAAAGTAGCAGGCTGCTGGATCCACGCCAGAAGACCTTTTGCAGAATTCATAAAGTCTGTCGGTCAGGACACTGCCAGAGGATCGATTGCCCAGGAAGCATATAGCATGATCACAGAGATCATGCACATCGATAATACTTTTGATGACCTCTCTGTTACAGAACGTAAAAAGCAGCGTCAGCTTGTTCTTTCAGAAAAAGTGGATGCTTATTTCGCATGGGTAAAACAGAAGTACTCACAGGTAACTCATAACAGTACAATTGGAAAGGCTCTCGCTTACAGCATAAATCAGGAAGAATATCTTCGTGTGTTTTTATCTGATGGGAATGTCCCGATGGATAACAATTATGCAGAACAGGCAATCCGGCCTTTTACCATTGGCCGCAAGAACTTTGTAATGATCGAATCTTCCAATGGTGCAAAGGCAAGTGCGATCCTCTACAGTCTGGTTGAAACAGCAAAAGCAAACATGATAAATACTTTCGAATATTTCAATCTGCTGCTTACTGAGATTCCTCAGCACATGGATGACAAAGATATCAGATTTATTGATGATCTCCTTCCATGGTCACCCAGAGTCCAGAAAGAATGCCCCAGTCGACACAAAAAATCTTAATTTTTCAATGTGCCTATCTATTCTGTAAAATCTGCTCAATCCCCGCATTTTAGCGGGGATTTTTGATACCCAGTACTCATGTTTGAGGATTTACAAACGGATTTACGGTTTCCTACGTCCGGGCAGCAGGCACACGATGCCCAGATTATTCACCTTGTTTTGTTTATACATTCTTTAGAAATGTTTATTTTTTCTTTATGGGGTCTGACCCCGGTACTTCATGGGTTCAGTTTTTCATCAATGTACTCGAACAATTCTTCGCGAAGTTCCTCTAGTTCAGAAGTATCATATTCAGAATCTTCATCAGCTTCCATAAGCCCTTCCTCTCCTTCATGGCCATTTCCATTACGGAAGCTGATCTCTGCCGAACAGATAGTTTTTCCTTCCCCGTCTCTGCATTCTATTTTGCAGACACTATCTTCGCCAAGGTCGTCATCAATGATATAATTTGCCACAACATCTACTCGCAGTGATCCGTCCTCAAGTACTGGGGATGTCACTGTAAAGCAAGTTCCCTCATTCGGTGTCTGGAAATCAGAAATTTCATAGCGTACATCCAAATGATACTGTTTGAAGACATCGCTATATAAGTCGTGGAGCGTTTCATCAAATTGATTTTCTATATCGCTTTCATCCAGAATGTCAATTCCAGTTTCACTTACTAAACGATCACGATAGTACGCTCTTACATCCTGCTCTTCTTCTGCTTCCTCCTCCGCACTCCACGTGTCTAATATTTCATCTGATGTCTCTTCCATATCGAATTTGGCATCAGCGTTCCGTATCTGCTCATTCATTTTTTCAAAATCATTTAAAATGACTTGATATGAATTCCATGACAAAATTTTGCTGTGTGCAACATGATTTCTATCTTCGATAAATTTATGCGCTACATCCTTAAATTTTTCAGGTTCACCAATAAACGGAACGAACAAATCATCCCAAATGTTTTTTTCTACAGTTCGCTTAGATTTAATATAATCCGCAATGTTCTGTCCACTTACATTCTTAGAAGCCATATTGAAGAGTTTATCATATTGGTCTCTATTCAATACAAATTCAGTATTGTATGTAACGCTATCAAATAAAACCCCAAACAAAGTTTCTAGTGTCATCGACAGAAAATCTGTGTTGATATTATCAAATTCTGGCACACGCTGGGTGAATTTTTCCTTTAAGTTCTTTACGGACTCGGACTGCTTTTCTAAACCGGGCTTGCTAAGCCAATCCGCACCAAGAAAATGAATCAAAACTTTACTTGCAAAAGCACGAAGGTTATTTTCAATAATAAACGCCTTTTCGTATGCTTCTTTGCAAAGCTGTGCGGATTGCATATCAACCAGCCAAGTACACACTTCCCAATCTGGAGCCAGTCTATTTTTTAAAGCGATCTTTAATTCTTCAAGCCTTTGATCGTAGTTTTCCGTTTCTAGCCCAGTAATCGTACACTCAAGTCTTGCAGCTTTTTTCTCATATGTATTGATTGCAAACTCAATACGATAATTTATCCCCTCAGTTGAATTGACATTAAACACTTCGTTTGCAATGCGATCCAACGAACCAAGATATTTCTGCATCCCCCAATTCATAGTAGCAAACACATCAGCAATAACCTGTTTGCAATAGTCGGTTCCATGATAATGTTCTTCCTCGCCCGGACAACCAAGCTCCTCTGAATAAGTAGGTGTCCATGTATAGAGCTGATCCATATTTTTAATACGATCCATCGAAAACTTAATCGTCAAGTTCAATTCACCTCATTTTCTCTATTAGTGTACCTTTTAATGAAAATCTCGTTGCTTTTCAACTTTCAATCTACATACTTCATGATTTTCTCGTATGCGATTCGCCTTTTCCGCTGGATACCGGTTTCTCCCAAGAAATCGGGTGTCCAATCATCTGGTGTAATTTCTAAAAGTTCACCATTCAATCGAAATTGCTTATGAAATGCATCAATTTTCCCTACATATACTGGCAGATCATAATGCAGCATCCCGGTTCGGTTGCTATACTGGTCTCCTGTAATATCAACAATACTCCTGTTCTCTAATGTGAGCCACACATGGCATTCTGATTTCGTTTCACCAGATGTGTACCAACTTCTTATATTGGCATATTCCCAAAAATACCGTCCTAGCAAATCGCAGACTATCCCACAGTTACCCCTTGGAAACAGTTCAATAAAACCGTCTCTGAAGAACTCACCGTTCGCATTTGCCCTCAATATGGCACTTCTAAACTTTTCAGCTAATTGGAAAATCTCATTATCAGTCATTGTCTTGGATTCCTTAATTCTTCTTCACATCTCAGCCAGTCATAAGACCGTTGCCTACTGCTCACCACGGAGAGGTGTGTGATTCATTCGAGCAGCGTAGGGAGCTTCCGCTCCCCTTGTTTTGTTTATAATTTCTTTAGAAATGTTTATTTTTTCTTTATGGGGTCTGACCCCAATGCATTCCTTATTATCAGACAGCGTGTTCTTCAGTACAAAACCTGCCATACAGGACTTACCGCCATTCACCAGATACTCATGAACAGCCTTGAAGCCTTCTTTGCCATAGTAATCGTCTGCATTGATCACAATAAAAGGAGTCTTGATGACCTTCTTTACTGCAAGCACTGCCTGACCAGTTCCCCACGGCTTTGTACGACCTTCCGGCAGAGTTCCCGGAATATCCTTAATATCTTGGAAAGCATAGTCTACAGTTACATTATGAGCAGAGCAAATAGCTGCAATACGGTCACCGATCACCTCTTTGAACTCTTTCTCGATATCCTTACGGATAATAAATACCACATGATTAAAACCTGCCTCAATTGCATCATGAATCGAGTAATCCATGATGATATGATTTGAAGCAT
>ENA-ORSY01000548-ORSY01000548.1-human-gut-metagenome-genome-assembly--contig:-NODE-548-length-36918-cov-15.019233_pt1 | contig 36918 bp, 29 predicted proteins | sample MGYA00242193_ERZ509160 | MGnify/ENA primary metagenome ERZ509160 (study PRJEB26280, sample SAMEA2338670) | human gut metagenome | biome: human gut; feature: human-associated habitat; material: faeces...
TTGTTCGCAGCGAAGATAGAGATTTCAATTATGAGCCAATTTTTGACTGCTTACGAAAGAAATATATTCTATTCATATCACTTTTCTTTCAGCCCTTCTAAATGGTTATAATTCTTTCCATTATATATTTTTTCTCCCATTAATTCTCCATATAATATCATCCATTTCTGCATTATCTGTTGCTTAGAAAAACGACCGCTAGAAATATAAGCCTCACTACCCATATTTTCCAGCAATGTTCTATCTTCCATCAACTTTATGCAAGCATTAGCTAAGGCATCTATATTATTATTTGGAACCAAAAATCCATTCTTATTATTCTCTATGATGCTGTTTGCCCCTGTAATATCAAAACTAACACAAGGCAAACCACAATTCATAGCTTCAACCAATACTAATGGAAAACCTTCATACAAAGATGACATAACAAAAAAAGAAGAACGGGCATATACTTCCCCCATATTGTGAGAGATACCTTTCAGATGAACAACCGATGAAAGATGCAAAGCATTAATTTGCTGCTGAAGACGGTATTTTAAACTCCCATTGCCCCAAATTTCTAACTGCCAATCTGGATATTTGTGTGCAATTATTGCCCAAGCATGAATCAATCGATCGTAACCCTTGACAGTTTCTAATCCCCCAGCCGATACTGCAACCCTATTTTTTCTACAACATACTTGATGCTGCTGTATATTACTAAAATTTGGTATTACAAGGATATTCTGCATTCCCCACATTTTCTTATCGGATTCTGTTAATGCAACTACCTTATCGAATTTTGTCAAACAACGCTTTCTTAAATATTGAACTAAATACCTCTTCACTCGCGATTTGAAAATCTCCTCATCCAATATTTGTTGCCCTTCATAAGAAAAATGAAACTCATAAACCTTCTTTATCCGCCTACAAACAAAAGGCAATATCCATATCAATAAAGGGGCGTTAGCATTGACTGCAATATCTATTCTACACTTAGTAAAAATATAATGTATTTTTCGTATATTTTTCAGAAGCTTCAAAATTTTCTTTCCAAATCCTACATTCCAATCAATATTAATAGGTATCAACTGAATGTTCGGATGTAAAGGATATATAGGTTTTTCACATCCATTACCATAATAAGCCAAATATAACTTTCCTTCTATATTCTCTGCTAAATAATTCATTTTGTCTGATACGATGCGAAATATACCTCCTGCAATGTTAATATTAGGAACGAAATAAATTATATTCATTGTTTATTTTATTGTAAAATAACGACTAGCAACAGCCATTTTATCCATTCAAATTTCAATTTTTCTATCTAATCCACAAAACATATAACTTCCATATCATTTCTGTAGTAAACTACCAAAAGCGAGCATACGACCTACAATATAGGTTAACACTGATATTTCTTACTGTAATGACATAACAGCTCATCATTTTCGCCCCTTCTTTCTAATATATAATATAGTTAAATCAACATTTACGCTGCTTTAGACCTCAACATATTTCAAAATACCACATTCATTATACAATGATTATTTCAAATTGTTTCTTAAGAATAAAATGGATTTATTTCTTTCTGAATTAAGGACTTCCGAAACTTTATCATAATCAATAGTTTCAACATTCTGGTAATCTTTGCATACATCAATACCACAAGATTCTGCACCAAGCAAATGCAAAAGACTATATATCCGATCATCTTCTATTGAAGAATTATAGATTGCATAAAAAGGCTTTCTAAAATTCAAAGAGAAAGCCGTACCATGAAAAGACGTAGTTATCACAAACGAAGCATTCATAAATAGCCATAGAAAATCCTCTGGGCCAACACTTTCATGAAGATCTATTACATCCTCAATTCCCATATTCTCTCTAGCAGAATATCGCAAGGCAACAATGGGCAAATGGTATTTGTCATACACATCTTTAATAACCTTTGTAGCTGTAGGATATGGTAAAAATGAATATTTCAGAATATAAACTAAAATGAAAGGTGTTTTAACTTTCAGCTTTGATTTTTTTGCAAGAAGTTGCCATTCATTGGCATCCAACAGTAAGGTTGGATCTAATGTTATAGGAACATCCTTTCCTAAAAGACTTTTAATAAGTTCCTGTGTATGTCTCTCACGAACAGAAATGGCATTAAAAACCGACAAGTATTGTTTAAAGAAATCAACATACAGAGATGGTAATTCCTTTCTAGCAGCACTTGATGCATAAGATATACGACGCTTATCAGCTGGAACGAATGAAAGTAAGAATATATCATCAAAGCCAATATGACGAATGTTCCAAGTTTGATCACTTCCAACAATATAAGTATCATATTCAGGAATACGTTCTAAAAGGTCATCACGTGTCTTGAAATATTCGCTCTGATGAAGATATTTTTCCCTGAATAAACGGAATTTTCTTCTTTTCTTTCTTTCAGGAAATCCAAATCGAATCTCCATTAAGAATTGTACGACATTCAACAAAGGACTTGTATAATCCATAGAATGAATTTTATTAGGATACTGATAATTGATGATTTCGCAGTCGTAACCAAGCTTTTCTATGACAACCTGCGTAGCATATGCCTGAAGGATGGAACCAAAATTCACCACCCGATGCATAGTAAGTAAACCAATCTTCTTTTTCATATTTTCAGTTTGCATTTCAACAAATATGGTAGTCGTGTAAATTGTACAAAATAATAAATTAGCTTTAGTGGAATATAGCCAACAAACAAAACCATGAGATAAGGGTTTCTTCAACTTATGATGCAATTGCCCTTCAGCTACTATTTCCCACGAAGATTTCACATGGTGACAATTTAACTGATGCAAAATGTCCTCTCCTGTTTCTGTAAAGGTAACAACCCCACTAATACCCTTTTCGTCTTTCTCATAGGTCTTTCCCCAAAGATCACCAATCCTAATATCTGCAGAAGATGATGCACCTTTATATTTACAATGAGTATAACAAGCCGTTCCCAAACAACTATTATTTAAGAACATCTTAAAAAACAAGTCACCTTGCGAGTATTGATGGAATATACAAGCTTTTTCTCCTTTCATCAATAAATTGTAACTATCATGCCAATCGTTGATTTTGTTTCTCCACGACACGCTGACAATTTCGCCAATTACTTTCTGAATATTCTTACTATACTTATCCCAAAGATGCATCGATGGCACTCCATGGCAAAAAAAATCAATCAAGACAAAATTATCATTACACTTGAATTTCTGTATATATCTTCGGAAAGAATCAATCTGACAAGGAGTTCCTGTAACTAGATATTTCTTTTTTTTATCAATATTCATAAAAGCGTCAGTTGTAAAACTTTGGATATACTTGCTTCCTACAGAAGCTCTTAACTCATCATAAGTATCCGCTATATAATGAACAGCTCTATTAGAAACTGCGTTATACTTTACCCCAACTACCTTATAACCTCTATTTACAAGATGCTTTGCTATTTCAAATCCCACGCCACCACTAGAACAAATCTTCCTAATATCAGCATCATTACTCCAAGAAGCATAACAAGATATAGGATTAGAATCAAGTGCTATTTTATCACTAATATAAGAGCACACATTCAAACATATACCACATGAGATACAAGCATCCTCGTGCTGTATCTTCGGCTCATAAAAACCCTTAGCATTGAAATTTATTTCAATAATATGCTTAGGACATGACGATGCACACACACCACAACCATAACAATTATTTATATGACCTATATTCGACTTCATATTGAGAATCTTTATACAAGATAAGTGCCTTTACAACAAATATACACAAAATAATAGGTATATTATACTCTACCCCAACAACAGTACTCATCGTCTTACCTGCGATAAATGCAATCGGAATCATCGCTAGAGGACGGGAATATCGATAACACCAGAATGTCAGACACATTCCTATTAGATAAAATGAAATAAGCCCTGCTATCCCATGGTCTATTAACTGAGTAAAAACAATACTTTCAGCTCCCATAAGAGCAGGATTGTTTGGTATTGCCTCCTCCCAAGTAAAACTTCTACCGTGCCCAAATAAAGGTGACTGTAACCAATAATAGGCTGCTATATCAAATTGACCTAAACGCATATCCGTATTAGAACCTTCTACGGATGAAGTATCAGAGTGAAGGATAGAATTTATTATTTCTACAAAGACAGAAGAGAATGCAACAACTCCTGCAAGCCCAATTGCTATCAAAACCTTCATGTATCCTGATTTCCGATATTCCTTTGTACAAAGAAGTCCCAAAAAACAAAGAGTAAAAACAATAAATTGACTTCTTGTACCGCATAACAACACACACAATGGCAACAAAAATATCAGAAGTTTCTCAAATGAAAAAAACTTCTTTCCTTTTGTTATTAATATAGCCAATGATGTAAAAACAATAGAGGCATCCATTCCTAAAGCGGAACAAAATGGAAGTATTGAATTACAACGCAATAATCCAAATCGTTCCACCGCCTCAGTTCCTCCCAGTTCACCAGCAATGATACCTGCTGCATCTGCCCATTGAGAATAAAGATTCTGACCTATTATAAACTCCAGCACTGCATATCCCGTAACAACAAAGAAAAATGAAATAAGTATTTTTCCATAATATATGACTTCCTTTGATGACGACATAACATGCCAAACAATATAAGGATAATAAAACCATACCATAATATTTACAGCATTCTTGCCATATTGATGCATAGTCCCGACATAGCTAGAAATAAAATAACAAATGCCTGCTATTAATGTGGGAACTAATATTAAAAGTGGATAACGTTCTTTTTTCTTTTTATAATACCCCAACAAATAGAAAAGCACTATTTGAGCTAAAACAATAGCGTAATAAAGTTTTACCCCTTCTATACCTGAAGAAAGATTATTCATAAACATAAAAACAACCGCAGAGAAGAGAACAGTTTTTTTATATGAAATAAGACTCGCTATTAACAATAAAAACAAGACAGCGATCATTTTTAAAATATTTTACAATACAGTTTCATCAAAGCTAAAATATGTTTTATCTTCATGACAAATGATATATTGCTATTAAATAAAACCTTATAGTTTAATTCTGAAAAAGTATTTTTCCATAAAGTATAATATTCCATTTCTCCAATCAAAGGTAAAAGCTGATTTTTTTTACTAAATAATACACGGTCCACTTCATCAGAATACTGTTCATAAATGCCATTTCGTTAAAAAAAATAAACAAGATCATTTGCATTAGCAATACTTTGTTGAAAGCGATAAACAATTGCCTCTTTGCTCATAGCAGAACTAATGGATAACGGATTATTATAATAATAATAGAAAGCTTTGGGCAGATGAACAACTTTGCTTGCATTATATACAAACTGTAAACACATTAGCATATCTTCACCCATATCCCCTTTTGCCCAAATAACGTCTTTGAAACAAGATGTTCTTTTAAACATCTTATTCCATAGAGCTCCTTGATCTCTTTGAGATATTATATTTTTAAAAAAGATTTCTTTATTAGAATTGTGACAACCTAAGACTTTGCTTTTTTTATACTCACCTACATTATAGAAGTCACAAACTACTACATCTGCGTCTTCCATTATAGCTAATTCATACATTTCCTTATAAGCTGAGGTATCAATCCAGTCATCACTATCACAATGAATTACATAATCACCAGTAGCATGTTTCATACCAAATTCCCGCACAACTGCCTGACCACTATTTATTTCCATCCTATGAATAATAACCTGCGTTTTTCGCTGAGGATACTCGTTAAAGACAGTTTTCAAAATACCAATGCTATCATCTGGCGTACAATCATCAATAAATAAATATTCAATATCATCAAGCGTTTGTTCAAACAAGCTCCTTGCACAACGCTCTATATATTTTTCCACTCCATATACAGGAATAATTACACTAACTTTTGGCATTTAAATATAACAATATTCTTTTAATGTAGATTCAATTCTATTTAAATCAATCATATATTCGGGATGTTTTTCCCATAATTTTGTATTCTTAATAGAAATCTCAGGGATAAAATATTCTTTTTTATGAATATGATTTGATTTACTCAATCCAATAAAATTAATAATCTTATCTATAGTATTCTCATAATCATAAATAGTATCTTCAAAGCGAATGTAAAGTACATTCTCTGTTTTAAGATCAGATGTTAATTGCAAACGAAGCAACCTAAACCAATTGATATATACCTCTACATCCTTTGAAGGAATCCATCCTTCATTCCAATACAATTTATTAAGGAGATATAAATCGCGCGGATCTCTATCAATAACAATAATCTTGAGATTCGGAAAATATTTTGAATATCTTTTAAAATTATATGCAGGTACTAATTGATCAAAACATAAATATGAAAAATTATTATTAGAATCAATCGAATCTAACATCGTTTCAAAAAAAGTATTTGTCGCTTTAAAAAAGTTTGTTTCCCCAATCGAAATTTCAATTGGTAAAGTCTTCTTCATTTTAGATGCTCGCTCATAGCCATCCTTTGATGGAAAAAGCTTCCTTAATCTGCCCTGTATTCGAAATGGCAAATCATAATAGAAAAACCTACACACTTTTCCATACCTTAATTGATGAAGATAATTATATCCATTCCAATTAGTTAAAACCAAACTCTGCAAATACTTATCAACAGCACTAATAAAATCAAAATGAAGTTTATTTGAATATTCTTTTGAAATAATCGAAGCCATTCTTCTAAACCTGTATATTCCTTCTGCAGTCTTATTTCTTTCAAAATCGTCTACAATATAATGCTGCAAATCAGAGATACCATCTGTAGCAAAAGCTATCGACATTTCAAAATCTGATCCACAGCTTTTCACATTGTCAAACTCTTTCATTAAATCTGAAATAACACTGGAGCCTGTACCTCCAAACCCTGTACATGTTATGTATTTATGATTCATTTTATCAAATATTGAAATATTATATTATGGCATATCTTTGTAAAAATATTCTTGGTTCCATCTACATATCCACTTGCTTTTATACTATTCAAGACCTTAATAGATGAAGGGTTATCTTTTATTATATCCAATACTTTCTTAAATTTACCAATATTTTTAATATTGCCTTTTAACTCATTTCTATAACAATCTTTCAAATATGAACAAACCGAATTTATAAAATTCGTATGATACTTCTCTCTAAGGTTATTCCTCTCAAGCAAATTATCTAAATATGTGATGTAAGCCAACACTTTATATGGATTCATATATGCTTGAGTAGCAGCTGTATTAGTGTCTTCAATGGTATGAATATAAACCAAACGATTATAAACTACAGATTTATTACAATGAATTAAACACTCGATGAGAAACAAGTTATCTTCATATGTTACTTTATTATTGTCTATAAAACTAATTTGGAAACTATTAATCATTTCTCTCCTATAAATATTATCCCATATTACTCCATGAGAAAAATAGAATTCCCATCCCTGCATAGAATCATCTCTACCAATAATCAGAGGAAGCAAGATTTCTTTAACATTCCCTTCTTTAGGGTAATAATATACTTTATTCTTTGTTGAATTAAAATATTTATACTCTGGTACACCGAGGACGATGTCAGCATCCTGTTCTTCCCCTATATGATACATGTGCTCATACATAAATTCTTTTACTATATCATCGTGATCACAAAATGCAATATACTTCCCTTTTGCTACATTAATTCCTTCATTACGGGATAATCCTATATTCAAATTTTTCTCATTCTTTATTACAATAATATTCTTATACAATTTGGCATATTCATAAACAACAGTATCACTTCCATCCGTTGGACAATCCAACACAAAAATGAGTTCAATCTCTTTTAAAGTCTGATTGACGAGGGAATCAATGCAAGCTCTTAATCTATGTCCAGCATTATATACGGGAATAATTACGCTTACTTTAGGACTTTCCATATCTTGCTTTTGGTATTATTGATTAGTTGAATAAACAATTGATTCTTCATCATATAGTAGTTATTGATGTATGCATACATTCCAACACCCCCTCCCGACAGTAACAATTTCAGTATCGGATTCACAGATGTTAAACTATAAATAAACAAGCAAATAACAATCAAAGGGATATTAAAAATCAAATGCCAAATAAATTCCCTGAATGGAAAGTGGTATTTTGTATATCTACACATAAAGAATAAGGCGGAGCAGAGTACAGACACCTCACATAAGCAATAGGCAACAGATGTTCCAATACTACCATAAACAGGAATTAAAAGAAAATTGAGAATAAGTCCAACTACTGCACCAATACATGAATTAATGAAAATAGCACGGTCTTTTTTCATTGGCATCAATGCTTGAATTATTAATATTTGTTCATAGCCAACTATCAGAATAACCGGCATAATAATTCTAAGGGGCATAATGGCTCCCTCATATCCTTTGCCACCTATTAAATATATTACTTCAGGGCTAAAAACAATAAAATAAGTGATAGCAGGAAATGCAAATATGAATAGGGCATTCATTGATTTATCAATTAAAGATAAAAATTTTCCTTCTTCATGATTCGCCAATAATGAACTCATACGAGGTAACATCACACCGGTAAATGCCGTAAACAGAGCGAGTATAATGCTGAATATTTTAGTAGCAGTTGTAAAATAACCCACCTCAGTAGGCCCTGATATATATCCAAGGATAGCAATGTTAAAGGTCGTGTACATTGTTGTTAATATGGTATACATTCCCATTATCAGATAAGATTTTATATATGGAGAGAATCTTATATTAATACTCTCAAGAATAACATGCTTCCTCAGATGGAAAATATTAATGAAAGCATTAGCGCTCAAATGAAGTATTGTAAGAAGGAAATATATGATATAATCATTCTGGTACCTTACGAACAAGAATACAGATAATACATAAAATGTTTTAACAATAATAGCCCGTCTTGTTATGTAACTAAAATTTTCAGTTCCTTTATAGAACCATTCTACAAGGAAGAGATTACTGACAAGCTTTAGTATTCCAATGTAAAAGAGTGTTCTATATTGATGAAAGTCTTTAACAAAAAGAACACATAAAACGAGGACAATAATTGATATAAATGTAAAAAAAGCATTAATGGAAAGAATGCTAAAGAACACGTCACTTCGTTTCTTTTCTTGATCTGACACCCGAGCTATTTCCCTGACACCGACCACAGCAACCCCCATAGCTGAAAAAACACAAAAATAAGTAATTATACTATCTACATAATTACATATTCCTATATTTGTCACTCCCAGCACCCTTGAAATATACGGAAATGTAAGTAGAGGAAACAGATAATTAGATACTGTCAGGATACTACTATATACAAAATTTTTCTTGATACTCATTTAATTTTAGTAATTTCTTCGTTCAATAACTAAATTTACATTATATACCATCTATAGCTAAACAACAAAATAAATAGCAGTTAAAAATCATTGCAAGTATGCATACAATGCGGCAAACCTACCCGATTTCATGATTATCAGATTCTTTTTAAATGTTTCTCCACCTCTTTCAAGTCTTCTACTGTATCTATCTCATACACTCCATCTATCTCCCTCACCTTTATATCAAGGTTCTGATAAATGTCGAACACCATATTATCCCAATAAAGATTTGTATAATCTTTTAAAGTATAAACATCCTTCATGTGGGAGATGATCTTCCGACAGTCAGTTGCCGTCCAGTAGGATATACCGCTCATCAGGTAGCCATCACCATTGCCGATAGTAATAGCAGTAAGACGATTGTCGGTATCGACTTCAAGCCCCCATTCATTGGTATATGCTTTTTTACGAGCAAAATAACATGAGGTGAGCATATCAGTAGCAAACACATTTGTATGCATATACACATCACCCTCTACAACAAAAGTGTCATGGAATCGGTCGCAAACAATGTAAAGCGAGTGGATATTGTTACAAGTGTCGTAACGGTCGTTGAACACAATATCAACACCATATTTATTTTTTAAGTAATTCAGTGATTCAGCCTTGTATCCAGAAATTAACGTGATATCAGTTACACCTATTTCAAGGAGATATTGTATCTGACGCTCCACCATCGGCATGCCACCTACCTTAACTAGACATTTAGGGCGATCATTAGTCAGTGGACGCAGACGTGTTCCCATGCCTGCAGCTAATATAATTGCATTCATCTATTTTATTTCATTCAAATAAAGATTAATATCTTTGAAAAAGGACAAGATCATAACCATGATAATAATTCCTATAGGGAAAGCCGCAATGATAGATACGGACTGGAGACCATACATAGAATTCTCAGCAAAGATAAGCCCAATAGGTAATAAAATGAAAATGACTGCCCAAAGGGTGCGGATGACCTTATGGGGTTCTTCATCAGGAGCAATACACTTGTAGGAATAGGTAGCCGCTATCAAAGTGAGCGCATCAAAAGAAGTAGCATAAAACATTACCATTGTTACCATCAACAAAATCAAGGCAATTGAAGGTAATGGAAGTGTTCCAAGAATCTTCAAGATGACCTCATAGTAAGTTCCACCTGCATCAATCAGACCGACCACATCAAGTCCATGTTTCATCTGTTGTGCTAAACCGTAATTGCCAAGGATGATAAAAGAAGTGAAAGTGCCGGCCAATGCCCAACCATACCCCCCAAGAATGGTATTTTTAATGGTACGTCCTTTACTAATCATCCCAATAAAGAAAGGAGTTCCAATAGTCCAAGCCATCCAATAAGCCCAGTAATAGAGACTCCAGTTTTGGGGAAAGGAAGTTTCACGGAGGGGATCAAGATTAGTGGACAAAACAACAAAATTCTGCACCAAATTTCCTATAGATTGAAAACCTGTTTCAAGAATATAACGGGTCTCACCACCCAAGAAAAGCACATAGGCCAAAAATACAAAGAAACTATACATACACCACTTGGCCATTTGAGAGATCCCCTTCATGCCAAACCATACTGCCAAAGTATAGATAACCGCAATAATGACCAAAATAAAGATAGTTAGACCAATACTATCTGAAATACCGAATAACTGGTTGGTAACTGCCGAAAGCAAAGGAGTCGCTAATGAAAAGGTAGTTGCAATACCAGCCAACATAGCCAAAATGGCAATTATATCAATAACACGTCCCCACTCACCATTCATCTTCTCGTTGAAAACAGGGCGACAAGCCTCTGAAAAACGTTGACGTTCACGCTTACGAACATGTATCATAAAGCCAAAGCAAATAGCAAGCATCATGTGAAAACACCAAGCAATAGGCCCCCAGTGGAACAAGGGAAATGTAGGAGCCCAATCCTGCATCTTACCCATCGACAACACATGAGGATCACTGGCATACATAGCCCACTCACTTAGAGAATAGAACATGATATCCGCAGCAAGAGCTGACGTAAAGATCATAGCACCCCAAAGAAAATTTCCATATTGAGGTTTCTCTAAACCACCAAGCTTTACTTTTCCATATTTAGAGAAGGCAGTCCAAACAGTGAGCCAAAAAACTCCAACACCCAAGACAGCATAATAGATACCACAATCATCCCCTATAAACTTTCGAATACTCTTTAAAACCGTTTTTGAGTCTTCTGGCATGATCATAAATAATGTACACAAAATAGCTACTCCGAAAAAAGGTACAAGTGTTGTTATCCAATCAATTCTACCTTTCAAACTTTTTCTTTCTGTCATTTTTTAGTTTTGTTTTAATTTCTGCAAATTGTCTAAGCCACGATTAAATCTATCAATACCATATGTACCAAAATAATCACCCTGAGTTTCTTTCACGACTGTCCATATAGACCAAAGGATATCCTGAAGGAACTCATAAATCAGAATTTTCTCCTTTGTCTCTGGTGGTACATTGCCCTCAAAATAACAATCAAGAAAGTAATCCTGATTGTCCTCTATGAAATCCGATTCCAAGAACAAGGCTGCAAACTCCCAATGTGGATCGTTCATACCAGAATATTCCCAGTCAATAATATATAACTTTCCACTTTCATCCTTGATGAAGTTCTCAGGAACTGCATCATTATGACAAGGGAGAATCTGTACTCCCAACTCGTTCAGACGAGCTTCCATACCAAACACATCGTCACGAATCCCTGCATACTCTTGAAACATCTGCCCATTACAGTTGAACATTAGTTCTTCATATTTTCGTATTTCATGAAAGATATTGAAGTCATTGTTAAAGCGGATATAAGAGCGATGAAGTGTCTGATAAATAGCCGCTATCTGGCGTATATTACTCTTACGCTGGATAGTGGCAGAATTCAAGGTCTCTGCATTATGAATATAGTCTGTCAGCTTAACACCAGTCTTATCATTGAAGTAAGGAATATTAGGACTAATGCCAAGTCTGCATCCTTGCAAAGAATTTTGCTCCTCAAAAGTACGAACCACCATACCTTCAGAGCCTATGCCTGGAACACGAAGCACATACTCTCGACCTGAAAACGTCACTTTAAAGTTTTTATTGGATAAGCCTCCTATTTGCTCTATGATAGTCTGCTCTGCCACATTCTCATCAGGGAATATTTCTTGAAGATAGCAAATGAGATTGTCATGATCAAAAGGATCTTCCTTACGACGAAGCTTTGGATAGATGTAGTTACGAAGGTTATAAAGATCCTCCGACTTGTCTACTTCCCCCCAGATAAGATTCGTAAAGCAAATGAAAGGACGTTCCAGCACTGAAGTGCAATCCATAAGCATATATTCATAGTTCATGATTGTATTGCTGCATTGTTCCCATCTCTGAAGCATACGTTGATAGGTTTCAAGAGAAATCTTACTGATTCCCATCAACTCCCCCTCGAAATTGCATAACTGATGTTTATCCTTACTAATCTTGGTAATAAACCCCTGATTGGTTTCCACAAAAGCCTCATCACCACTACCTGATTCCTCTGTTATAGTCAGACAATTCTTATGGGTAGTTTTAGACAAAGCTTCAATCACTTTGCTCTCATAAAAGGTATCACCCTCCACAAGCAGGAAATCTTCCTGAATATGTTCTTTAGCTGCTGCCAGAGAAGCCATTGAAGCTGTATACTTATAGTCAGGAGCCTTGACAAGAGCAATCTGGCTGTTAGCATACTTTTCAAAGAGTTCGGCATGATAGCCTACAACCATGATGATATGGTCATAGCCAATGCGTGTCAAGATATTTATAGTCCTATCAATCAGGCATGTATCACCATCAAAAGGAATCAGCGGATAAGGTATCTCTGAGTCCTTCTCCTTTCGAGCTGTCAGGATAACGGCTGTTCTCATCTCTTGTTAAAATGCAAAGGACGCTATAAAGTTAACGTACGATTTTTCGTAAACAGGATTGATGATATAGACCACACTGAGAGGTAACGTAAAGTTCTTCATCGCAACATTGTAGGTGTACTTCAGCTCAATATTGCAAATGCTGAAATCATGGGCATAACCATTGTAGCAACTCTTATTTAAAGCTGCACCTACTGCTAAAGCCAGGCAATGCTCTCCCTCAAAGTTATAACGTCCACCTAATTCTGCATAAGTAGAATAGGCCTGCTTGCCATCTGGTTTCTTGTCAGCACCTGCAAAAAAATTGCTGATAGTCAGATAGGCTGGAACATTCATAGGAGTAATAGTAATCAAACCTTCGAACCAGTGCCCAGTCTCAAGACTTTTAAAATTGAAATACTCATCCTCAAGACTCGTGGTTGTAGGATAATAATAGTCATTGATGCCGACTGTAAGCCACTTACAGGCATAACTTAACCCCATATCCACCTCACTATACTTGCCATTAATAGCAGTTGCTCCCATCACGTAAGCATAAAAGCCGTTGTGTTGAAAGTTAATTTGAGGGAATACTACAGGCACCGCATCCTCTGTCATCATTTCCATACCACGCCAAACGTACTTGGTCTGAAGATCAACTCCTAAATGGAAGTGAGACTCACGTTTGTTACTTTCTTGCGCCTGTAGAGTAAAAGCCCATAACAAGACTGCCAATGAAACAAACTTTTTCATTTTTCTGATTATAATTATGATTTTTATGTAAGCACTCAATAAGAGCGTTCAATTTTGACGTATAGCTCAAGAAAAGCCACCACAAGACGGTTTTGCTATAAATAACGTCAAAAAGGATATTGATTTTTAAAATTTATTATTAGTTCAGTCCGGTAGTCAAGGGCAATAAATGTTCATAATCCCTACGACTCTTAACAATCGCGCTAAAGAATCTCTTGAAATAATCTAGCACTGGCACACCCTACATCCTAGATATTGATAAATACTTATACATTTCAACACTAATGAAACGGCGATATTTTTCTTCACCGCAACACTACGCTCATTCCCCTTAGTGAAATAAGCACTAACTTTATCTTTTATATACTGGAACTTCATACGTTTATGATTGTATCACTAGCAAGATATGCAATCTTCCACCTGCAACATTACTAATCTTACACCCCACACATTAGTAACGTGTGGGGTGGCACGTTACCAACCTTCCGGCATACACGTTACTAACCCTTAAAAGATCCTGTTCTTTTCCGAAAAGAACAAGGTCTTTAAAAAAAAGAACAGGACGTTTTCATTGAAAGAACAAGAGCTTTTTAAAATTTGACCTGTTGTTTTTTCCCATAACGGTATCTACATGCCGAAACGCCTTATTTTTACTTCAGATCTTTCAGCCATTCCGCAAACGCCCTGCCCGTCGGCATTCCGGCTGAAGGATATGCATTGTGAAATGTTTCAGCCGGAAAATATCCTTCAGGAAAAACGATTCCCTAAGAATCGGAGGAAGATCAGTTCGGCTGAAACATTCCAACCCCCAGCTGAAGGATTCCTGAGCCCAATCCTTCAGCCGGAATGCCCACGGGTAGGGCGTTTGCGAGCAGGCTGAAGCTTTTGAAGGATTTTTCAGGGTATTCCCTATAGAGCATGACGGATGACCATATTCCATTGAAAAAAGTAAGATATCTTCGTAAGCAAAGTAACACCACTTACTTGGTCCACGAAGTCCGCATACTTTTCTTTACAACAAAACAGACCTCACAGCCATCTCATGCCAATGACGATAATCCCCCATCGGCAAAACATGCTCCGACCACACTTTCCGGTAAATTCCATCGTGCAAAATAATGTACTCACCCAAACAGCCCTCCGCCTCATCGGCAGGAACAGAAACCATCACCACATATTCCACACAATCCGGGACACGAAACAAAGTCAGCTCACTTTTAGAAAACAAACCGCTCAACCTACAGGCGGAACGCTCGAAAGCCACCCAATACGCGCCAATGTCATACAGATGAATGAATTTATCATTATTCTTTTCCCTGGCTAAAATTTCCTTATACCGATTCTGAATCAACTGCTGGAGCCGGATGCCTGACGGCATGGATGTGGTTCTACACATTTATATATAAGATTTATATTATCAGATCGTTCACTTTCCCGTTAATCAGGGAATAACAATGTTTAACGTAGCAAATGAAGTTATTTCTTCTTCGGCTCTTCTATCACTTCTATCAAGTCCGGCGAAAGCGTCGCCATGGCCATGGCTATCACCCCTTGCAGACTGATAACCACACGACGGTCTCTAGCACCTTTTACCTTTACAAATACCCCCTCGTAGCCCTCGAAATCACCACCTGTGATGCGGACTTTCGTACCGCGCCGTAAGTTCACCTCGTCGGGACTGAAAAAAATAAGATGCTCATCATACGTTCCAGCCACAGCGATAAACTGCCTCATCTGATCATCGGGCACAATGATTTTCTGCCCGTTGCGGATATCAATCATATATTGAAAATACGGAAGTTTGAACTTCACCTTCTGAAGTTCGGACTGGACGGAATGAACAAATATCAGATCACTGATAACGGGAACCAGCTCACGCCTCTTGCGCCCGTTCCTTATACGAACTTCGTAACGCATGGGAATGAAATTGTTGATTCCTTCTTTATCCAACAAAGCCTTGATCTGCATCCCCCGGCGATAAGTGGCACGCATGGCAAACCATTGCATTTTTTCACTTGAAAGCATAGTTATGGAGCTTTGAAGCACAGATATCTATCTGCAATTCAATCAATTACGAGAAGTTTCGTAAAATACAAGAGGAATCGGCCTCTTGTGATTAAGTTGACTGGAAAAGCTATTTCAACAAATGGAGGATGGAAATCCGCACGATGTAGATGCAGCCTGTCGGGTCAACCGATAACCTTCCGCAGATTCCCGAACCGGACGGTTCATATATGTTAAATCAGAAATTTGTAATACCTATATATAAAAAAAGCGCGGGAATCTGTACCTGTTACTCGTCCCACACTTCGAAGGCTTTGCACTGCCCATTGCTGTCTGAACGAGCAACGCAGAAGCCCACGCCGATATGTATAACAACACTTGAATACACCTTTGACCAACAAAAGCGCACCAAGGATATAAACATACCCCGCAGACATCCACTGTTGCTTTGTCTCTGACAGCAATTTCAAAAGGTGCAAATTTTCGAAGCGTCAAGAACAAAACGTCAAGTAAACGTCTTTTCTATATATGTATATTTCCCACCTCCCTAACTTCCTTGCGGAAGTACCGGCGTGGAAAACGTGACAAAGATAGCAATTTAATAAATAGGACGAAAATATATTCCGCTATTTTTAGTGATGTTTCTTGATTACTCAAAAAACAAACAAGAAACAGATTATCGGTATACTTACCTTGATGCAAATTCTTCCGGACGCATCATCGCCCAGATGGTAAGATATAAGATACAGCAAACAAGGCTACCTGGTACTCGGTACACGCCTACCCTGCCTGCATCATATGCTTGCCCGGTTCTTGGTATGAGTTTGGCTTGTTCACCGCATCTCCCTGACGGATGCAAAAACGTCACGCAGCAACATAGCCGTATTTGTTTATTCTAGCCATATCTTCCTTATATTTAATTATCTTTCTGTTGAAACTATGATTGTGGAAAAATTAACATAAAAAAGGCGTGAAACCAAATGGAATCACACCTAAACTATTATTAAGAGATTAATCAAACGGCAAGTAATTCTTTTCCCAAAAGATGGAGAGCCTCTTTAATCTGCATCTTCCTTATATCACTCGGCTTTTTAATACCATAGATATACTTGGAAAGAAGACTCTTGTTTATTCCCATACTACGTGCAACCTCTGACACATTTAGTTGAGGGAAACGTTTAAATATCATTGCTATCTCATTTTCATAATCCGGCTCCGCTGTATCGAAAAAACTGGATATATGAATATCCTCATCCAATGATTCCCAACGAACATCGTCACCAAACTTTCCTATCTTGAAATCAAGGCGCTCTCTGTCACTTGCATCCTTCAGCAAAGGGAATGCCTCTAAGGGACGGCTGAAAGTTTCTCCACCATCCGTTTTCATATAAATGCGGTTAGCATCAAACCAAATGTCTTTTATTGTATCCATAACTTTCAGTTTTAATAATCATTCTCCATGATATTTTTAATTTTACTAATACAATATAGGGATAAATATTTATCCCCACAAATAAATAAGCAAAAAAATAGCGACAACTCTTTTCGAACCACCGTTCCATAACCTATGATGTACAAAGGAACTGATTTCCCTCCTGTTTTCCTAACAATCATCATCCGGCACACGGGTTCTTGCGTGTCAGAGCAGAGCTGCCATTTAATTGGAAAGATAATAATTATCTAAAGAATATATTTGTAGTTAAAAAGTTTCCCACACAAGAAACTTTATCTATTTTTGTGGTATGAATACGAATTTGCAAAAAATAGGAGAACTTTTGGCCCAATGCCGAAAAAACAAAGGATTGACACAAGAAGAAGTCGGGGTGATGATTGGCGTCCAAAAAGCAATGGTTTCCAAAGTGGAAAACGGTCTGTGTGTTAATTTTGGCACTGTCAACCGCATAGCGGAGGCGTTGGGTGTCGAACCGATAGTGGCGCTCAAGTCCAAAAAGAAAGCGGACAAGAACCTAATCGATTATGTGATGACGGTCATTGTCGAATTTGCGCGCCGTCACGATTTGACAATCCGGGAGGCAAGCAATTATATCAGACGTTTCAAAGGCATTGATTTTCTCACCGAATTTTACGATGTGGAACACACACTTTCTTTTAACGACTGTGTGGATGACCTGACCATCGTCTGCCAAAACAATGGAGGAACATTGCGATGATACTTTACCACGGTTCAAATACGGCAATCGACGGCATCGACCTCAACAGATGCCGCCCCTATAAGGATTTCGGCAGAGGATTTTACCTGACCGACATTAGGGAACAGGCCCAAAGGATGGCCGCAAGAACAGCGCGGATGTTCAGCGGAAACCCCACTCTGACTATGTTTGAGTTTGACCTCGAAGAAGCGCAGTCGAGCGAATTGAAAGTCAAGGTTTTCAAGGAGCCAGACTGGGAATGGGCACGTTTTGTCATGTCGAACCGCGATATAAACACTACTCAGCCTTGCCACGATTACGATATCGTAATTGGCCCTGTTGCCGATGATACCATTGCGCGCTTGCTACGTTTATACACCGAGAATTTTATTAACGAAGAACAACTATTGCACGAACTGACATTTTCGAAAGTGACTTCACAATATTTCTTTCACTCAGAGGCAGCGATTAAAATGCTGAAACGACTATGAACACGAATACCGCAAAATTCCTCTTTGAAGGAATATCCGCCGATGTAGTCCGTTACTTGGTGGAACGTAATGATATGGATTTGCAGGAAGCCATCTCCACATTCCACAATTCGGAGACATTCGTCAAACTGGAAGACTTCTCCACCGGCCTGTATATCGAAAGCCCGGCATACGTCTATGACCTGCTGATGTCGGAACTGAAAAACGGAAAGCTGGTGCAATAACAATAGGGCATTATTTATCTTCTGGTCATTTTATTCTTCAATCCATCCTACAATTTCCTGTGAAAGCGGACTGGTAGTAGAGCCGATTGAGGCAACCCATCTACCATTTTCATCAATCAGAAACTTATGAAAGTTCCACCCTATCTTAGCATCCGAAACCCCGTTTTCACTTTTATGCGTAAGCCATTGATAAAGGGGAGCTATATCTTTCCCCTTTACAGATATTTTAGCCATCATAGGAAAAGTCACTCCATAATTCAACGTACAAAACTCCTTGATTTCTTCATTCGTTCCGGGTTCCTGATGCAGGAAATTATTGGCAGGAAATCCGATAACGACAAAATCATCTTTTCCATATTTCTCATACAACTCCTCCAACTTGGCGTATTGGGGAGTGAAACCGCATTTAGATGCCACATTGACTACCAATACTTTCTTACCCTTGAACGTGGAAAGTGGCAAGTCCTTCCCGTCAATAGTCTTGACCGTAAAGTCATAAAAACTTTTTTGCTGTGCACCAGCTACCGATGTAATCATGGTTACAATTATGCTTAATATAAATGTTTTCATTTGAAATGCTATTTTATAATAGAACAATTCATGAAATTGAAAAGTTTTCTCTGAAAGAAAAGATTGGCGGATACCTATCGGACAGCTTCCTCCATGTTACCAAAAAGAAAGAACCTTTGTTTTTTGGAGAAGCAGGGAAAAGAAAGTATCTTTGTATGCTATACATATCTCTTTTACCAGAGTTTATTCATAAAAAAACAATATAACTAATGGAATATGCACCTTCAAACAGGAAACGATTGCCATACGGTATGATGAACTTTGCAGACATCCGTTTCGACAATTATTATTATGTGGACAAAACCGCCTTCATCCCACTGATAGAACAGTCGGACCGGTTTTTCTTCTTCATCCGTCCCCGGCGATTTGGCAAAAGTCTGACCTTGAGCATGCTGCAACATTATTATGATGTACGCACCCGCGATAAGTTTGACGCCCTGTTCGGAGACCTCTACATAGGAAAGCACCCCACGCCTGACCGCAACACCTATCTGGTGCTGAAACTCAATTTTTCCGGTATCAGCGGGGAATTGCACAACTACCGTCAAGGGCTGGACGCACATTGCCAGACCATGTTCGACTATTTCTGCGATATCTATGCCGACTATCTCCCACAAGGTATCAAGAAGAAGCTGGATGAAAAATCAGGAGCGGTAGAACAATTGGAATATCTGTTTACGGAGTGCAACAAGACTGAGCAGAAAATTTATCTTTTTATCGATGAGTATGACCACTTTACCAATGCCATTCTCTCCGATGCCGAAAGCCTGCACCGATACACTGAAGAGACACACAAAGAGGGTTACCTGCGCGCATTCTTCAACAAAGTGAAAGCCGGAACTGATTCCTGCATCAAGCGTTGCTTCATTACCGGAGTAAGCCCCGTAACCATGGATGATCTCACCAGCGGATTCAATATAGGTACCAATTACTCCCTCTCACCGGAGTTCAACGAAATGACAGGGTTCACGGAAAAGGAGGTGCGTGAGATGCTGACGTATTATTCCACAAACAGTCCGTTCAACCATACCGTCGGCCAACTGATAGATATCATGAAGCCGTGGTATGACAACTACTGCTTCGCACCGGAATGCTACGGAGAAACTACCCTGTACAATTCCAACATGGTTCTCTATTTTGTCAAGAACTATATTCTGCGTGGCAAAGCACCACAGAAAATGATAGAAAGCAACATACGCATAGACTACGAAAAACTCCGGATGCTGATTCGCAAGGACAAGGAGTTTGCTCATGATGCCTCCATCATACAAACCCTGGTAAGTCAAGGATATATCACCGGAGAACTGAAGGATAGCTTTTCGGCTGCGAATATTGTCGATCCGGACAAATTCGTGAGTCTGCTCTATTATTTCGGTATGCTTACCATCAGCGGAATGCACGAAGGGAAAAACAAACTCACCATTCCCAATCAGGTAGTGGAAGAGCAACTATACACCTATTTGCTGAATACATACAATGAGGCCGACCTTAGTTTCAGCAGTTACGAGAAAGACGAATTAGCCAGTAAACTTGCTTATCGGGGAGACTGGCAGGCCTACTTCGGTTACATAGCCGACTGTCTGAAACGCTACGCCTCACAACGCGACAAACAGAAAGGAGAGTTTTTCGTACATGGATTCACACTGGCCATGACAGCGCAAAACCGCTTCTACCGTCCTATTTCCGAAGCGGATACACAAGAAGGATACGCTGATCTTTTCCTGTGTCCTTTGCTGGAAATCTATCCGGATATGAAGCACAGTTATATCATAGAGTTGAAATATGCCAAATACAAAGACTCTGAGAGCCGTGTGGAAGAACTGAGGCTGGAAGGGATCGCTCAGGCAAATCGTTATGCTGATTCCTACCGGGTGAAGAATGCTGTGGGCACCACACAGCTACACAAAATAGTAGTGGTCTATAAAGGAATGGAAATGAGAGTGTGTGAAGAGATAGTACCTTTGCATGAAACGCACAACTAAAGATATCTTTAAAGGAAAAAGAAGCTACAACGACTTATGAGCAAACAAGGAACCATCATTGTGGTAGATGATAACAAAGGAGTGCTGTCGGCAGTAAAGCTATTGCTGAAAAATCATTTCGAACATATCGTCACACTGCCCTCACCCATCACACTGCCCGCTGCGTTACGTGAAGAAAATGCGCAAGTGGTGCTGCTGGATATGAATTTCAGCAGCGGACTGAATACCGGGAATGAAGGTCTGTACTGGTTACACGAGATAAAGAAAATACACCCCTCCCTGCCCGTAGTACTTTTCACAGCATACGCTGACATAGACTTGGCAGTGCGCGGCATCAAGGAAGGGGCGACAGACTTCATCGTCAAACCCTGGGACAATACCCGGTTGATAGAAACCTTGCTGTCTGCCTGCCGCAATTCCTCAAAGAACAAGAAGAGGGCAGAAGTCCCTAAAACCGTATCTTCTATGTATTGGGGAGAAAGCAATGCCATGAAGCAACTGCGGACGCTGATAGAGAAAGTGGCGCAAACGGATGCCAATATTCTGATTACAGGAGAGAACGGCACAGGAAAAGAAATGCTGGCGCGGGAAATACACGCCTTGTCCAACCGATACCGGCGGGATATGATAACAGTGGACATGGGTGCCATCACCGAATCCCTGTTCGAAAGCGAACTGTTCGGCCATAAAAAAGGCTCGTTTACCGATGCCCATACCGACCGTGCAGGTAAATTTGAAGCCGCCCATGAAGGGACTTTGTTTCTGGACGAAATAGGCAACCTGCCCTATCACCTGCAATCCAAACTACTCACCGCCATTCAGAGCCGGAGCGTGGTGCGAGTAGGAAGCAACGAACCGATACCTGTCAACATACGTTTGATTTGCGCCACCAATTGTAATTTGGAAGAGATGGTGGCCAAAGGCAAATTCCGCGAAGATTTGCTTTACCGCATCAATACCATCCACATCGAGATTCCCCCTCTGCGGGAACGCAAAGAAGATATTATCCCTTTGGCCGAACGCTTTATAGACCGGTTCTGCAAACAATATGACAAAGGAAATATCCTTCTTTCTACCGGTGCGCAAGAAAAGTTACGGACATATCCGTGGTATGGAAACATACGCGAACTGGAACATGCCGTAGAGAAAGCGGTCATTATCAATGAAGATGGTATATTGAGTGAGGAACATTTTCATTTTCCCCGAAAAATAGCGGCTCCTGCGACAGAAACAAGTGTCTCAACTCTGGAGGAGATGGAATTGCAAATGATTCAGAAAGCGATAGAGAAATGCAACGGAAACCTCTCGGCTGTAGCGGCACAGTTGGGAATTACCCGGCAGACGCTTTATAATAAGATGAAAAAATTCGGATTATGACCTATTATCTCATCTCATTCTTCACGATGGTTCAGGATGACAAAACAAATAACAATAATCTATTTTTAAACAGGAACTAAAGGAACATTCAAACGAAATAATAAATAATTAAGCTGTGAAACAATTCTTCTTCCGCCTATTTACCGTACTGGTTCTAGCCATTGCCTGCACCTTACTAATCCAGCAGCGCAACTGGTTGTGGCTATGCGTAATCGTACCTTCATTCCTCGTTTCCATAGGCTGGTTTTACCGCCTGTACACTTTTAATACCCGGAAGATAGCCTTTCTGCTCGACGCCATCGAAAACGACGACCCCGCTGTTCGTTTTTACGAACATGCCTCCCCTGGCGATTCTTCCATGGTCAATGTCATGCTGAACCGTATCGCACGTATTTTGTACAATGTAAAACAGGAAACGGCACAACGCGAGAAGTATTATGAGCTCATCATGGACTTTGTAGAAACCGGCATAGTGGTACTGAACAGCAAAGGCTCCGTTTATCAAAAGAACAAAGAGGCCATGAATCTGTTGGGGCTGGATGTTCTGACTCATGTCAAACAACTCTCCCGCATCTCGGATGAACTGATGACTGCTTTGGAAAAAGCAGTTCCGGGTGACAAGCTGCAAATTCAGTTCAATACGGAACGGGGAACGGTGCATCTTGCCTTACGGGTGTCCGGCATCCGTATCAAAGACGAGGAACTCCGCATTATTGCCTTGAGTGATATCAATCGGGAATTGGATGAACGGGAAATAGATTCATGGATACGCCTTACCCGCGTGCTGACACACGAAATTATGAATTCCCTGACCCCGGTGACTTCCCTCAGCGAAACACTGCTGGCTCTTCCCGGAGCAGAAAATGAAGAAATGAAACAAGGGCTGGAAACGATTCACTCTACAGGTAAAGGATTGATAAATTTTGTCATGTCTTATCGCAAACTGACACGACTGCCATCACCTGAACCATCGCTGTTCTATGTCCGTCCTTTCCTGGAACGGATGATCCGACTGGCACAGCACCAGCATCCATGCCCCAACATCACCCTTTCCATCCTCGAAGCCCGGGAAGACCTGATAGTCTTTGCCGACGAGAACCTGATAGCCCAAGTGGTTACGAATCTGCTGAAAAATGCGATTCAAGCCATAGGTAATGCTCCCGACGGAAAGATCACCTTGAAAGCTTATTGTGATCCGCAAGAAAGTATCCGTATAGAGATAGCCAACAACGGTCCCGCCATTCCTCCCGATGCAGCCGGACAAATTTTTGTACCTTTCTTCACGACCAAAGAGGAAGGAAGCGGCATCGGACTGAGCCTGAGCAAACAAATCATGAGACTGAGCGGTGGCACACTGACCCTGCTGCCTTACAAGGAAAAGGGACAGGCCACTGTTTTTGTGCTGGTTTTTAATTAAAAATAAAAATGTACTAATGTGTCAGCCAATTACCATCCGGTACACAGCGCAGCCATTAGCAAATTAGCAAATTATTTAAAATGAAACATTCTCCTGAATTATTAGTTTATAAAGCCTCTGCCGGTTCGGGAAAAACATTCACACTGGCCGTGGAATATATAAAACTGCTGATACAGAACCCACGGGCATACCGTAATATACTGGCTGTGACTTTTACCAACAAGGCCACTACCGAAATGAAAGAGCGGATTCTGAGTCAGCTATACGGAATATGGATAAAGGATAAGGATTCTGATCCCTATTTACAGAAAATCACAGAAGAACTGGAAATGCCCCAAGAAGACATAAGGACAGCCGCCGGTACGGCACTGCACTACATGATACACGATTACAGCCGCTTCCGGGTGGAAACCATTGACTCATTCTTCCAGTCGGTGATGCGCAATTTGGCACGGGAGCTGGAATTGGGTGCCAATCTGAATATCGAACTGAACAATATGGAAGTTCTGAGTGATGCCGTGGACTCCATGATAGAAAAGCTGGACCGACAATCTCCCGTACTCTATTGGCTGTTGGAATACATAGAAGAAAGAATAGCCGATGACAAGAGGTGGAATGTTTCCGGTGAGATAAAGAATTTCGGACGAAATATCTTCGATGAAGGATATATAGAAAAAGGAAACGGACTACGGGAAAAATTACGGGACAAAGACTGTATCAAGAATTACCGCGAAACGCTGCAAGCCATTTTGGAAGAGGTGCAGGAACAAATGAAAGGATTTGCCGACCAATTCTTCGGAATATTGGATACAAACGGGGTGAAAGTAGAAGATTTGAAAAACGGCTCCCGAGGTATAGCCAGCTATTTTAATAAATTACAATCGGGTAAACTGGATGACAGTGTCCGCAATGTAACAGTGGAAAAATGTCTGGACTGCCCCGACGAATGGGTGAAAAAAACCTCCCCCATACGCAACGCTATCCTAGGTCTGGCAGAAAAAGAACTGATTCCTCTGCTGAATGAATCGGAAAAATACAGAAGCCGGAACAATATGCTGGCCAATTCCTGCCAACTCTCCCTGCGCCACGTAAACAATATCCGTCTGCTGGCCAATATAGACGAAGAGGTACGCGAATTGAACCATGAAAACAACCGCTTCCTGCTGTCGGATACCAACGCGTTGCTTCATAACCTGGTAAAAGAAGGAGATTCCTCGTTTGTATTCGAAAAGATAGGAACAACCATACGCAACGTAATGATCGATGAATTTCAGGACACTTCGCGTATGCAATGGGACAATTTCCGTCTGTTGCTGCTCGAAGGACTGTCCCAAGGAGCAGACAGCTTGATTGTAGGAGACGTGAAACAATCCATCTACCGCTGGAGAAACGGTGACTGGGGCATACTGAACGGATTGAAAACAAACATCGAAGCCTTTCCCGTCAAAGTAAAGACACTGACCACCAATCGCCGGAGTGCCGCAAACATCATTCACTTCAACAACGAAGTGTTTACAGCCGCCTGCGAGGTGTTGAACAACATTTACAAGGAAGAACAAAAAAAGGAATGCAAGGAACTGAAGGAAGCCTACAACGACGTGTGTCAGGAAACATACAAAGATCCCGGAAAAGGGTATGTCAAAGTGGAATTTCTATCGGATACGGAAGACATGACCTATATGGAAAACACCCTGCACCACCTAGGAGAAGAAGTGGAGCTGCTTGTGGCACAGGGCGTGCAACTGAAAGATATTGCCATCCTGGTGCGCAAGAACAGAAGCATTCCTTTAATAGCCGATTACTTCGACAAGAACACCTCTTACAAAATCGTATCCGATGAGGCATTCCGACTGGATGCCTCACTGGCGGTATGTATGATAATGGATGGCCTGCGCTACTTGTCACAACCCGAAAACCGGATTGCCAAGGCACAACTGGCTGCTGCCTATCAGAATGAAGTATTACATAAAGGAATAGACCTCAACACTCTATTGCTGAACGAAATAGATGATTATCTGCCATTCGATTTCATAAAAGAAGCGGAGCAGCTTCGCCTCATGCCACTGTATGAGCTGATGGAAAAACTTTTCAATCTGTTCCAGATGTCCTGCATCGAACAACAGGATGCCTATCTGTGCGCCTTCTTTGATGCCGTGACGGAATATCTGCAAAGCAATTCTTCCGAATTATCCGCTTTTATCACCTACTGGGAAGAAAAACTAGGCAGCAAGACCATCCCTTCCGGCGAGGTGGAAGGAATTCGCATTCTCTCCATCCACAAGTCCAAAGGATTGGAATACCATACCGTACTGCTACCCTTCTGCGACTGGAAAATGGAGAATGAGACTTACAATCATCTGGTATGGTGTGCTCCCCGGCAAGCTCCGTTTAGCGATCTTGACATTGTTCCCATCAACTATTCCACAGCCATGCAGCAATCCATTTATCGGGAAGAGTTCCTGAATGAACGCTTGCAATTATGGGTGGATAATCTGAACCTGCTTTATGTGGCATTTACCCGTGCCAAAAAGAACTTGATTATATATGGAAAGGCGGAACAGAAAGGAACGGTATCCGAATTGTTGGGAAGTGCCTTATCCGACATGACCGGAAAGAGCTATGCCACCGGAGAAGAAATATACGAACTGGGAACGCTCTATCTCTCATCTCACGAAGAGGAAAAACAAGTATCCGGCAACAAGCTGCTGACTGTAGCCCGACGTTTGCCTATCCATCTGGAAACGCTGGAAACCAACATCGAATTCAAACAGTCCAACCGTTCTGCCGAATTTATCCGGGGAGAAGAGGAGACGGAAGACAAATACATCCGGCAAGGACAGTTGTTGCATAATCTGTTCTCCGTAATCCGTACCACGGACGATGTGCCTCCCGCCATAGAACGCCTGCGTTTCGAAGGAATCATAGAGTCGGCACAACAGGAGGAACAAATACGAAAACTCACCGAATGGGCTTTGAAGCATCCGCTGGTCAAAGAATGGTATTCGGGCCGCTGGGAACTATACAATGAGTGTGCCATTATTTATCGGGAAAAAGGAGTGCTGCAAACCCGCCGTCCGGACCGCGTGATGATGAAAGACGGAGAGGTGATTGTGGTGGACTTTAAATTCGGTAAAAAGCGGAAAGCTTACAACAAGCAGGTGAAAGAATATATGGATTTATTATCGGATATGGGATATGAGCATATCCGTGGCTATTTATGGTATGTATTTAACAACGAACTGGAGGAAATAGAATAATGGAAAGCTTTTTGAAACTGGTAGCAGCCGATTTATATAAACATACGGAAGGAAACCTGGCACATACAGCCGTGGTTTTTCCTAACAAACGTGCCGGACTTTTCTTTAATGAGTATCTCGCCCAAGAGTCGGATTCACCTATTTGGTCGCCCGCATACGTCAGCATCAGCGAATTGTTCCGTAGCCTTTCTCCGTGGGAAGTGGGTGATCCGGTAAAACTGGTATGCGAACTTTATAAAATATTCCGACGGGAAACTCAAAGTACGGAAACACTGGATGATTTCTATTTTTGGGGAGAAATGCTGATCAGTGATTTTGACGATGCCGACAAAAATAAAGTGGATACCGACAAACTGTTTTCCAATTTACAGGATCTGCGCAACATAATGGACGACTACACCTTCATTGACGATGAGCAGGAAGAAGCTATCCGGCAGTTCTTCCAGAACTTCTCCATCGAACGGAGAACAGCGCTGAAAGAACGGTTTATCTCTTTATGGGACGTATTGGGAAACATCTACAAAGGGTTCCGTGAATCCTTAGCTTCTCAAAACATTGCCTACGAAGGAATGATGTACCGCCACGTCATAGAGCATCTGGATGTGGACAAACTTCCATACGAGAAATATGTTTTTGTAGGATTTAATGTACTGAACAAAGTAGAACATACGTTGTTCACCCAATTGAAAGATGTCGGGAAAGCTGTTTTTTATTGGGATTACGACGAATTTTATATGAAGGAAAACAGACAAGCCGTCACCCATGAAGCCGGAGAGTTTATCCGCCGGAACTTACGCGACTTTCCTTCTCCTTTGTCCGGTGAGTTATTCAAAAATCTCTCGAAACCTAAAGAGGTACACTACATCGCATCTTCTACTGAAAATGCACAAGCCCGTTACCTGCCTCAATGGATACGAAACAATCTGACTACACCGGAAAAGGAAACCGCAGTCGTATTGTGTAACGAAGCATTGCTTCAGCCGGTCCTCCATTCATTGCCGGCAGAAGTAAAACATGTCAATATCACCATGGGATTTCCGTTATCGCAAACTCCTGTATATAGTTTCCTCATCGCCTTACTGGAGTTGCATACCCACGGATTTAATTTCAAAAGCGGCCGCTACACGTTTCAATCGGTTGTTACACTGTTAAAACACCCCTATACCCGGCAACTCACCGGTCAAGCCGAATTGTTGGAAAAAGAACTGACCCGGAACAACCGTTTCTATCCGTTACCCGGCGAATTGGGTAAAGATGAATTCCTTACCCGGCTTTTCACTCCGCTTTCCGGAAACCTGAATCTGTGCATACGCCTGTCCGAAACTTTGCAGCAAGTGGCAGGCATTTACCAGGCAAACACTTCCGGTACCGAAGACACAGATGCATTCAACCAACTTTACCGGGAGTCGCTTTTCAAAGCCTATACCACCATCAACCGGTTCCGCACACTGATAGAAGAAGATGAATTAACCGTACAGAGCGAAACATTCCGGCGATTGCTGGTCAAGGTCTTGTCAGCGACCAATATTCCATTCCATGGCGAACCGGCCATTGGTATGCAGGTCATGGGGGTATTGGAAACACGTAACCTGGATTTCCGCCACTTGGTATTACTATCGGTCAACGAAGGGCAGCTTCCCAAATCGGGAGGAGACTCTTCCTTTATTCCTTACAACCTGCGCAAAGCTTTCGGAATGACTACTATAGAGCATAAGATTGCCGTATATGCATACTATTTCTATCGTCTGCTGCAACGGGCAGAAAGGATTACCTTGATGTACAATACCAGTTCGGACGGACTGAACCGCGGCGAATGGAGCCGTTTCATGCTGCAATTCCTGATTGAATGGCCTCACCCCATCACACGTCAGTTTCTGGAGGCCGGACAGTCCCCCCAAGGCACCTCGCCTATCACTGTAGAAAAGACCCCGGATGTCATGCGCCGGATGCAAAGCCTGTTTGATGTCCGTGCCAATCCCAAAGCAAAATTTTCTCCATCAGCCTTGAATTATTACCTGGATTGTCCTTTAAAATTTTATTATAGGTATGTAGCCGGCCTCTCCGCCCCCGATGAAGTGAGTGCGGAAATAGATTCTGCCACATTCGGAAGTATTTTCCATTATGCAGCCGAACATATTTATAAAGACCTGACCACTCATGGCAAAGTCATTAATAAGGAAGCATTGGAAACGTTGCTACGCAATGAAGTGAAGCTGCAAGATTATGTGGATACAGCATTCAAGAAATTATTCTTTAATGTTCCGCAAAACGAGAAACCGGAATATAACGGCGTACAACTTATCAACTCTGCCGTTATTGCAAGATATTTAAAACAACTTTTACAAAATGATTTACGTTACGCTCCCTTCACTTTTATTGCATCGGAAATGGAAGTGGATGAACCCATCGACATACAAACACCCAAAGGAGTCATAAAATCACGTATCGGGGGAATTATTGACCGTATGGACAGCAAGGATGGCACACTCCGTATTGTGGACTACAAGACAGGCGGTGATGCAGACACCCCACCCCATGTGGAATCTCTGTTTATTCCGGACAAGAAACGTTCCAACTATGTATTCCAGACGTTCCTGTATGCCGCCATCATGTGCCGCAAGCAACCAACGATGAAGATAGCTCCGGCCCTTCTCTATATTCATCGGGCCGCTACAGAAACCTATTCTCCCGTTATACAAATGGGCGAGCCACGAAAGCCTAAAGAGGCTGTGGAAGATTTCAGTAAATATGAAAAAGAATACCGTGAACGACTTCAAGGATTATTAGAAGAGATATTTAATCCGGAAAAATCATTTACCCAAACAGAAATCATAGAAAAATGTACCTATTGTGATTTCAAGGCACTATGTAAAAGATAGACTATAGTGGTTAGTGGTTAATACCTGCGGCATGACAGCGCAGTCCACTAATCACTAACCACTGATCTGCCACACTATTCCAACGCTCTCTGTCTGCAAAAGCATCCACAGAATTTATCTTCCACATTCTCTATCGGTGCTTTGAAAATACCATAGACGGAAGACCCCGAGCCACTCATGGCGGCATACACTGCCCCCAAATCATACAATTCATCTTTTATAGCAGCAATCTCAGGGAACTTTTTGAAGACACTATCTTCAAAATCATTCTTCATACTGTTTTTCCATGTTTCCATAGGTTGCTTTACAATTTCTTTCAAAGAAACAGCCGGACGCACAGGCTTTATTTCGGCAAACGCATCCCGGGTGGACACAAAGATATCAGGTTTAATCAAAATTATATGGTATCCCTTTAATGACAATTCCACAGGCTCGAACAGATTCCCTATTCCGGTAGCGAAAACAGGTTTGTTCCGAATGAAAAAAGAACAGTCTGCCCCTAGTTTTACCGCATATTCCTCCATCCGTTCCGTACTGAGTCCCAATGAAAATTTATCATTCAGAAGCTTTATCATACAAGCGGCATCTGATGATCCGCCACCTAGTCCGGCACCCGCCGGTATATGCTTGTACATGTGTATATCTACCGGCAACAGTCCGGGATAGTCTTTTTTTAATAACTTATAGGCTTTTACTACCAGATTATCTTCGGGTTCACCCTCCAAAGGAGATCCGCTTATGTGTAAAGTGTATTCTTTGTCATTGTTTTCCCGCCGCGTCACTTCCAGAGCGTCTTGCAGGTTTATCGGATAAAATATGGTTTCCAGATTGTGGTATCCATCCGGGCGCTTTTCTACAATATTAAGTCCCAAATTAATCTTTGCATTAGGAAATGTAATCATATTCTGTTCTTTAAATAGTTATTTTTAGTGTGTTTCGTTAGATTGTTGCCCGTTCTACAAAGATGCACGCCATCTTTTATCCGGACAGAGCGCCAAATATAGAACAAACTTTTCATTTTACCATATAAAAAAACCATTTACTGTCCAGATTGTTCATTTCTCCGTAGATTCAGGTTCATATTTCTTTTATTATTTTTGGGAATGGACGAGTGTCCAACTCAGCAAAAAGTTCTATCTTTGCCCTACTTTAAACAGACGACAATGGCAGAAACGAGAAAAATGACACGTACTCCCAAAACTTCGAAAGCAAAGCCTGTTGACGAATACGGACATTTACAGCCCCAGGCACCTGAGCTGGAGGAAGCTGTATTGGGAGCCTTAATGATAGAAAAAGATGCTTACTCATTAGTAAGTGAGATTCTTCGTCCCGAATCTTTTTATGAACGCCGTCACCAACTTATTTATTCGGCTATTACCTCTTTGGCTTTACGCCAGCAACCAGTCGATATCTTGACTGTGGCCGAACAATTACGCAGCACCGGTGAACTGGAAGATGCAGGCGGTCCTTTTTACATAACACAGCTAAGCGGCAAGGTAGCCTCTTCCGCACACATAGAATATCACGCACGTATCATCGCGCAGAAGTTTCTTGCACGCGAACTGATTACCTTTACCAGCAACATCCAGACAAAGGCTTTCGACGAAACCCAAGACGTGGACGACCTGATGCAGGAAGCGGAAGGAAAACTGTTCGAAATCTCGCAGCAGAACATGAAGAAGGATTATACGCAAATCAACCCTGTCATCCAGGAAGCGTATGAGATGCTTCAAAAAGCGGCGGCACGAACGGACGGGCTGAGTGGTCTGGAAAGCGGTTTCCATGCATTGGACAAAATGACCTCGGGCTGGCAAAATTCCGACCTGGTGATTATTGCCGCCCGCCCCGCTATGGGTAAAACGGCTTTTGTGCTTTCCATGGCAAAGAACATGGCGGTAAATGCGAAAATCCCTGTGGCTTTGTTCTCTCTTGAAATGTCCAACGTACAGTTAGTCAACCGTATGATTGTCAACGTGTGCGAAATTCCGGGTGAGAAAATCAAGAGCGGCCAGTTGGCTCCGTATGAATGGGGACAATTGGATTATAAAATAAAAGAATTATACGATGCTCCGATGTATGTGGATGACACACCATCCTTGTCCGTCTTTGAATTACGCACCAAAGCACGACGGCTTGTACGCGAGCATGGAGTAAAAATCATTATCATTGACTACCTTCAGTTAATGAATGCCAGTGGAATGTCATTCGGTAGCCGTCAGGAAGAGGTCAGTACCATTTCACGTTCACTGAAGGGGTTAGCCAAAGAACTGAACATCCCCATCATCGCACTGAGCCAGCTGAACCGTGGTGTGGAAAGTCGTGAGGGTATTGACGGAAAACGTCCCCAGCTCAGTGACCTCCGTGAATCCGGAGCTATTGAGCAGGATGCCGATATGGTATGCTTTATCCACCGCCCGGAATACTATAAAATCTACTCGGATGAAAAAGGGAACGACTTGCACGGTATGGCAGAAATCATTATCGCCAAGCACCGTAACGGTGCCGTAGGTGATGTACTGCTGCGTTTCCGTGGCGAATTCGCCCGCTTCCAGAATCCGGACGATGATGTCATCGTGCCTATGCCGGGTGAGGCACCGGGTATTATCCGTTCCAAAATGAACGGTGGCGGCAACAGTGTACCTCCCCCATCTCCTGATGCCGCACCTGCCGACAATAATCCGTTCGGAGCCCCTATTCCCGAAGGACCTTTACCGTTCTGACATTTATTTATCCCTCACAGAATTAACACGGATTATTTCCCTCAAAGAAAAATCTGTGTTAATCTGAGTAATCTGTGATGGATAAATAACAGGATAAAAGAAAATAATTACTAAATTTGCAGGTCATTTTGAAATACATAAAAAATATCATATATGAATATCTCTTATAATTGGCTGAAAGAATACGTCAACTTCGATTTGACACCGGATGAAGTGGCCGAGGCGCTGACTTCCATCGGTTTGGAAACCGGAGGCGTAGAAGAAGTCCAAACAATTAAAGGTGGTCTGGAAGGTATTGTCATCGGCGAAGTGCTGACTTGCGAACCTCATCCCAATTCAGACCACATGCATGTTACTACTGTGAATTTGGGACAAGGCGAACCGGTACAGATTGTCTGTGGAGCCGCTAACGTAGCTGCCGGACAGAAAGTGGTGGTTGCCACATTGGGCACCAAGCTATACGATGGCGAAGAATGTTTTACCATCAAGAAATCAAAGCTCCGCGGAATTGAATCTATGGGTATGATCTGTGCCGAAGACGAAATCGGTATCGGAAACAGCCACGAAGGTATCATCGTACTGCCGGCGGATGCTGTTCCGGGTACTCCCGCTAAAGATTATTTCAATATCAAAAGCGAATACGTACTGGAAGTGGATATCACCCCGAACCGTGCGGACGCCTGCTCACATTACGGCGTGGCCCGAGATCTGTATGCCTACCTGATTCAAAACGGCAAACAAGCCACTTTAAAACGTCCGTCTGTAGAAGCGTTTAAAGTGGATAACCATGATATGGACATCGCCATTGAAGTAGAGAATACGGAAGCATGTCCGCGTTATGCCGGAGTTTCCATAAAAGGGGTAACTGTAAAAGAGAGTCCCGAATGGCTGCAAAACAAATTACGCCTGATTGGAGTACGTCCTATCAATAATATCGTGGATATCACCAACTACATCCTTCACGCATACGGCCAGCCCCTGCACTGTTTTGATGCAGATAAGATTAAAGGTGGTAAGATTGTAGTGAAGACTGTTGCCGAAGGTACTACATTCGTTACTTTGGACGAAGTGGAACGCAAATTATCCGACAAGGACCTGATGATATGCAACACAGAAGAACCGATGTGCATTGCCGGCGTATTCGGTGGTCTGGATTCGGGAACAACCGAGCAGACAGTAGATGTATTTTTGGAAAGCGCTTATTTCAACCCGACTTGGGTACGTAAAACAGCCCGTCGCCATGGATTGAGCACAGACTCTTCTTTCCGTTTCGAACGTGGTATTGACCCCAACGGAACTATTTATGCATTGAAAGAAGCGGCTTTACTGGTTCAAGAACTGGCAGGAGGTACTATTTCTTCTGAAATTAAAGACAACTACCCTGCCCCGATAGCCGATTTTACAGTAGAGCTGAATTATGAGAAAGTCCACTCACTGATAGGAAAAACCATACCGGTGGAAACCATAAAGAGCATTGTCACCAGTCTTGAAATGAAGATTGTAAACGAAACACCCGAAGGCTTGACTTTACAAGTTCCCCCCTATCGTGTGGATGTGCAACGTGATTGCGATGTAGTAGAAGACATTCTCCGTATCTACGGATATAATAATGTGGAGATTCCTACTACCTTGAAATCCAGCCTGACCACCAAAGGTGAAGTGGATTACTCCCAGAAATTACAAAATCTGATTTCAGAGCAACTGGTAGGTTGTGGTTTCAATGAAATACTGAACAATTCACTGACCGCCGCTTCCTATTACGAAGGGTCGGAAACATACAAGAACGAAAATTTGGTTTACTTGATGAACCCATTGAGTAACGATTTGAACGTGATGCGTCAAACTTTGTTATTCGGTGGTTTGGAAAGTATCCAGCACAATGCCAATCGTAAGAACGCCGATTTGAAATTCTTTGAATTCGGTAACTGCTATTTTTATAATGCAGAAAAGAAAAACCCGGAAAAAGTGCTTGCGGCTTATGCTGAAGAATATCATTTAGGATTGTGGGTAACCGGCAAACGCGTCAGCAATTCATGGGCCCATCCCGATGAAAACAGCAGTGTTTACGAATTAAAAGCATACGTGCTGAACATCTTTACCCGTTTGGGATTGAATTTCGGCAACGTGGTATTCGGCAACCTGACCAACGATATCTATTCAACAGCCATCAGCGTACACACACGTGGCGGCAAGTTATTGGCCACCTTCGGCATCATCAGCAAGAAGATTCAAAAAGCATTCGATATAGACAATGAGGTATATTATGCAGAAATCAACTGGAAAGAACTGATGAAAGCCATCAAGTCGGCTAAAGTCAACTTTAAAGAACTTTCCAAGTTCCCGGCTGTGAAACGTGACTTGGCTTTGTTGATTGACAAGAACATACAGTTTGCAGAAATCGAAAAAATAGCCTATGAGACTGAAAAGAAACTGCTGAAAGAAGTAGAATTGTTTGATGTTTATGAAGGCAAGAATCTGGAACCGGGTAAAAAAAGTTATGCAGTGAGCTTCTTGTTACAGGATGAAAGCGCAACACTGAACGACAAACAGATTGACAAGATCATGTCCAAACTGATTGCTAACCTGGAAAACAAACTAGGTGCAAAACTAAGATAATAATAAAAATAACCATTATAAAACTACAATCCAATGGGAAGAGCATTTGAATATAGAAAAGCTACAAAGCTGAAAAGATGGGGCCACATGGCCAAAACATTTACAAGACTGGGTAAACAAATCGCTATAGCTGTAAAAGCAGGTGGTCCGGAACCCGAAAATAACCCGACCCTACGTGGTGTGATCGCTACTTGTAAGCGTGAAAACATGCCGAAGGATAACATTGAACGCGCCATTAAGAATGCAATGGGTAAAGATACCAGTGACTACAAAGGTATGACTTACGAAGGATATGGTCCTCACGGAGTAGCTGTATTTGTTGATACATTGACAGACAACACTACCCGTACCGTAGCAGATGTGCGTTCAGTATTTAACAAATTCGGTGGAAACTTGGGTACTACCGGTTCCTTAGCTTTCTTGTTCGACCATAAATGTGTATTTACTTTCAAGAAGAAAGAAGGAATGGATATGGAAGAACTGATCCTGGATTTGATTGACTATAATGTAGAGGATGAGTTCGACGAAGATGAAGAAGAAGGAACTATCACCATCTATGGTGATCCGAAGAGCTACGCAGCAATTCAGAAACACTTGGAAGAATGTGGTTTCGAAGAAGTGGGTGGTGATTTCACATATATTCCCAATGACTTAAAAGATGTGACTCCTGAACAACGTGAAACTCTAGACAAGATGGTAGAGCGTCTGGAAGAATTTGATGATGTTCAGACCGTTTATACAAACATGAAACCTGCATCTGAAGAGGAAGAATAAAATGAAAATAACCTATAAGACGCAAGGCACTTGCAGCAGCCACATCGAAGTGGAAGTAGAAGATGACGTTATTCAACAAGTTTTCTTTTGGGGCGGATGCAATGGAAACTTACAAGGTATCAGCCGATTGGTGAAAGGAATGAAAGTGGAAGAGGTCTTACAGAAACTGGAAGGTGTAAAATGCGGAAACCGCTCCACCTCCTGCCCGGATCAATTATGTAAAGCGTTGCGTGAAATGAAACAATAAAAAAGAAGCTGTCTCATCTTGTAATTCAAGTTTGAGACAGCTTCTCTTTTTTTCAATATATTATCTTACTTCCGGATCATTGTTCCGTTTCATTTTCTGTTCTCTTCAAGGCCCTTCAAAGGTTGATGGTCTTTACCTTACCTGGAATGATGGTCAGATGCACCGTTCCATCCTTTT
>ENA-ORSY01000554-ORSY01000554.1-human-gut-metagenome-genome-assembly--contig:-NODE-554-length-36815-cov-37.316567_pt1 | contig 36815 bp, 40 predicted proteins | sample MGYA00242193_ERZ509160 | MGnify/ENA primary metagenome ERZ509160 (study PRJEB26280, sample SAMEA2338670) | human gut metagenome | biome: human gut; feature: human-associated habitat; material: faeces...
TCTGCTTCTTGGTATCGAGCGGATTGCCTTTATAGTCGAGAGACCAGTAAACTCCACCAAATTCATTGTCATAGAAACGGTCGATAAGAGTACGTTTGGCACGCGTAGCCGTTTCCAGATACTCCGGCCTCTTCAGCAAGCGGTATGCAGCCGAGAAGGTCCACAAGATGCGGGCGTTCAGGATTGCCCCCTTTTCTGCTTCGGGCTTCACCTCCTCCCGGCCCGTGATACGGCCGTAGAAACCGCCGTTCACTTCATCCGTCATTCTATTTATCCAGAAGGGGAGGATATTGGAAACCAGCTCCTCCTCCATCTCCTGTCTCATCTTCATTATAATATCCAATACAGCCATAACTTGATTAAGATTAGAAAATCCATATATAATAACCGTTTTAATATTGTCTGATAAATATGGTTACATATAACAGAAATATAAACTTCATAAAACGATTATTTCAACAATGGATATATATTTCTGATGGAAATATCCACATTGTTATTGTGTTTTCATTTGTTTTATGCAAAAATAAAAAACAAGTATAAACAATAATAATACTTTATTATCTATATATAATACATAACGTACAGTATCAGCATACAATGCATATAATACTATACATACATAATAATAGTCTATATTAACTAATAATCCTGTTGTGTCAAGATTACCATGTGAATGATATAATATTATTTTATCTATATATAATACTAAAACATCATTTGTGAAAGAATATAGATTCAAGAATTAAAACCACAAAAGATAATAGATCAAGATAAAAAGTAAATAGGAACAATATGGTTACTTCACGGCTATAATCAATGGGTAAAACAGGTGGAGGAAATATAAAACTCTCTCCACATACACCAGACACGTTTATCTATTGCCCGTTCATCTCCCTTGCCTTGTGGAGTATTAAACAAGTATAGGGTGGAAATAGAAGAGCTTTATTATCATTCAACCGGTAAGGATAAATACTTAATACAAGAGCTGGTCATAAAGAAGCGATGAATATAGGATATGGTTTGCTGTCGGTTCATCATTGGTAGAAGGGTTATCTCCGTATCAGTATGGGAACTAATCTGATAACTGGACTCTGTATTGACCACTCATCCACTCTATTCATTATTACCCGTACGGATTTGGGATGAAGTGTTGGTTATATGGCTACTTGGGGAATGGAATAATGTAAGATATTTTATATGTCATATAATATTATGCCCGTTCTGTGGGGCATGAAAAGACAGTCTTTTTTCTTATGTTATAGGTGGGTAGCGTTTTACACACTCTAAGGATAGACAGTTTTTCGTCGCTTAACCAATTAATATTCAATTCAAAAAGTCGTATCATGTTGTATTTCCCGAGGAGCCGCATTTTGAACGTTTACCTGCCTAAAATATAGTGTTTACCCACCAGCGAATGATATTTACCCCCCTGAAAAAAGAAAAAGGAGGGCACAAATTTTTGGGCTTCCCTTTTTTCGAAATGAATTTTAAGACCACTTAAAATTCGCTGATTGATAACGTGTTAGTAAATGGTACAAGTACGGATTAAACCGTATAACCATTATTTCGCTGAGAGTCCTACTCTTTCCATGTAGGCTTCTATGTAGGTTAATCAAGCTGACTTGATGCCTACTAATGCGAATTAAAAGTACCATTCAACTAACACGTTATCAGTTATGTATACGATCAACATCCGGGGCAAGCAAAACCCCAAGGACAAAAAAATAGTCAAGCTGGAGATGATCTTCTTCAAGACCGGCTATGCCCGCGTGCCAAAGGTATTGAATATTACCGGTCTGTTAAAGGATTGGGACGCGAAATCACAGAGTTTCCGTGTCGGGAGTGCGGAAGCGACCACCAAGAACAAGCTGCTGTTCGACCTGCGCACCAAGTACCTGCACGTTGCCGACACGTGGGAGGCGGAAGAACGCAACTGGTCTCCGGTACAGCTTTCACATTGCTTTGACGAGGTGAAACAAACCCAATCGGGACCCTCCTTGGTTCGTTTCATCTCAAACCGTTTCTTCTCTCATATCTTTTGAAAGCATTTTTTACGCTGTCCCGGTCCACTCCGATCATCTTTACTATCCTCCCGTATCCCAACGGCTGGCCGTCCTCACTGGGAGTATGCCATAGAGGATACCAGCATTCAACTTCCTCGTCCGTCAGCTTACGTCTGAGGGGTGAACCGGCCATTCTGTCCATCTCCGGATACGCCCCCTTATAGTACCTGCAGAGAAAGCGTTCCATACAGTGGTCGGCAACATATACAGTCAGCCTGCAGACCGCTTTGCGCAGCTTTGGATTGTCCTCTCCGGGTTCACCGGCGAGCATGTGCAGTACAGGCGCCATGGAAGGCAATGGTGGCCATGCGGAGGGAAACCCTTCTTCTCATCACATCCCCCGTCTCCTTCTGGCCCTCAATCCAGTTGCCCAACGAGCCATGTACATAGGAGAGGTCGGTCCTGTATTCAGCGGCGGGAATGTCGATGCCGTCCTCCGTAGTCCTGAAACAATGCAGCTCACGCCACCCGTCTATCCGGTCACGCATTCTCTCAAGCTCCACACCCTCCGGCAGGTCGAATTCAGGATTGGACCGTCCCAGTTCAGGAATCACACAGAAACAGATACGGGAAGCGGTGCCGTCCTCATACTCCTCTTCCTTGAAGAAACGTCCGACAGCTCCCGGAGTACCGGTGAAAGTGTAATTGAGACAGACCGGAAACACACCACGGGATTCTTTGCGGACATGCCTGTTGTCCAGGGAGATGCACTCGTTGGAGAACGCCTTACGCAGGATGTCACTGGAAAGGCCGCTCTCCTTTCCGAAGGACTTGCGCACGGAATCAATCTCCGTTTCCATCATATAAAGGCATACAGCCTGATTGCCGGCCACGATCTCCGCAAACCTGGACTTTGATGTCTCGATGCCTATTGTCTGGACAATCCGTCCGGGACTGTCACTGCCCGCCTTTTCCCTATCCGACATGACCACTCTCCGGAAGAGGTCCTGCTCGTACACATTCCTGAAAACACTCTTTCCGGAACCCTGCTCACCCTCGATAACCACCTGCAGACTGGGTGAATGATACCGTCCGTCCAGATATCTTGCCCGTACATTTGAGAAGGCCAGCGCACCGTAGCCACCGAGCAGATGGAAGAGCATGGCAGGCCTGAAACCTTCAGGACAGCCGTCAAGAATGGTACTGATGTGGGGGATGGCGGAGTAGCACGGCATGGGGTATTCCCGGTTGGACCATTGCAGCCATTCTCCAAGACTGACATCTTTGTGTGCGGCCTGTTCCTCACCCGTTTTCTTGCCCATTGGACTGAATTCACGGCGGAGTTCAAACAGAGCGCGTGTCTCGTCAATCCTTACCTGGCTGAGCCCTTTTGCTTTCCGGATATCAAGGTCGCACTACTGTTCAGCCTCGTCCTTCCTGATCTTGCTGTTCTCGCGTGCCTCATCCTTCTTGAGTTCGCTTTTCTGTTTCTCGTTGTTAATCTTGTCCTCTTTCGACTTTTTCCTGGCCATGGCCTGGACGAGTTCCAGAATTGTAATTCCGGCAACAATGCAGTCACTGATTTTCCAAAAGGCCGAAATTCCACCTTTATACCTTGCATTTACTCCTCCCGGTCCTATCCCCACACCTGCATCAATTCTGGCAGAGGAATGTGTTCTAGAAAAATTATTTCTCATACTCATATTTTTTGATTGATATTTTATATTTCAACTTCACGGTCGATCATCAGGAGTGTGGGAGAGATTGATGCCTTCTTCACTTTGGCGGCTTTCTTTCCATTCTTCCCGGCCAGATGGCAGTCCACGGTTACCAATGACACGCCATACATGGTGGCGATTTCCCTATGGGTCATCCCTTTCTTCGACGCCAGATACCATTCTCTCATCATGCCACGGGTGACTTTTGTTCTGGTCCTGGTGCGTTTGGTAGAGAGGGGAACCTGTGATGGCACAACCTCTTCCGCATCATTTCCCACCTTATCAATTACGGCAGGTGCTTCCACTATCTGACCGTGTATCTTTACAGACCTCTTATAGGCCAATATACCGGCAAGACCGATGACAGCCATGCCAAGTTCCATTAGGATTGTTCTTTTAATATTATTAATATTAATATTTATTGTTTATAATACTCCTCAAGTTAGATATCCCGGCCTCCATCGGTTGTCTGGTTTTGTGACTATTGCTTATTGATGAATTCACGCAGGCTCTCCTTTCAATATATTGAAGTATGCCCCAGGGACTGTACCTTTGCCACGAAATCACGTATCTGCTGCGGGGTATAACTTTTCTTACCGCTGAGGATACCGATCTTGTAATGGTCGCAGAAACCAGCCATTTCTCTAATCATTTCGAACGAGAGGTCCGGGTCGATAACGGGCTCGATACTCGCCCACGTGCTTATACCGGCACTGTGCAGTTCTTTCATGGCCCGGATACGCCCTAGGTTGGTACTTGCACCGGGCTCCAAGTCGTCACGTCCCGTAAGTGTGAAGCCTACGGAGACAAGATCCTTGTGGGAGAGGCCTTTTGTACGGCGAGATGATCCAGCCAGTCGGAACGCTTGGTAAGTACCTTGCAGAGTACGCCCTGGCTCTGTGCCTCCTCCACACACCTAAAGTTCAGCTCGATGGTCTCAAGCAGGCAGGGGTCAGACACGAAGTTGAAATGGAGTCCGCCGTCCCTAATGATGTACGTCCGCCACCTGGTCAGTTCAGCTTTAAATATCCCGAAGGCGGTCCCGGTATCGACGAGGGACTTCTTCAGGGACACGACGCTGCCTCCACCGTATCGGACATGACCCCGTGGTTGTTGAAGCAGTATTTGCAGTTGTGTGGACAGCCATTGTACAGGTTGCAGGCCCAGGGGCTGTACTCCCTCGCCTTGCCGTTCGGTTGATAGACGGCTTTGCCATAGGCCTTCACCGCGATGTCGGACTTGCTGACGGGAGGAATTGGCGGAGAGGGGGGGATGCTGCCGTTTCCATACGTTCTGCCTTTGTGCGGTTTGGCAGGGGCGAGCCGGGGCATGGCTGTTGACAGTTCAAACCGCCCGTGAAGGTTGCCAATGGGCATTGTCTCTCCAATCCGCTTGCAGGGCACCTCCTCCCGTTCCCTGACCGTATCGGAAGCGACTATTATCCTGGTTCTGGTATGCTTGGCAGACGAGCCAGCCCGTGATGGCATATCTGTTTTCACCGCATTCCTGGCCTTGTTAATTGCAGATAGCTTTCCTTGTTTTCTAATCCATGCATTTACTAGATTTACAGCTACTATGCCCAAACCTAAAAAAATAAATTTTTGAGTCTCATTTTCTTATTTTTTATTATGTTTTGTGGTCTTGTAAACCAAGCTGCCGACTAACACTCTACCACCCCCTATCAATTAGGACTATCCAATATTAAAGACTGCAGCTTCCGTCCTTAGGATATTGCAAAGGTATGGGATGAAAATGAGATTAAAATATCCCTAAATGGCTTAATAAAATATATATATACCGCTTTAAATCAATAGGTTGTATGAATATCTATTGAATTGAGGCCATTAAAGGCCACTGTTATTTGGTCGATATGGGTGTAGTGGATACGGCATTCCCGTCAATTTCTTTCTTTATCTTAAGTAACTGCGCTTTTATATCCTCATATTCCCGGTCTCTTTCAGCTATGTTTTGTTTGTATTGTTTATATCCGGATTTGGCACCGATCTCCCCTAATTCTTTTTGGGCTTCTTCAAAAGAAGGGGTCACTTTCAATATTCTTATTTCAAATGCGGCGGCTATCATAAATCCGACTTTCTTTCCTTTTCTGCCTTTTGCAATAGCTTTGAACTTTTCCAGATATTTTCTTGGACGACATCGTCGTTACTATAGAAACAGTCTCTGAACGGGCATGACGGACGACCTCTTCGTGTAACTTTCCGAGCGCCACCATCCGGCATTTCAGAGGACTGCCCCCGTGAGGCCGCTTCATTTTTAGACGGTTTTGAAGTGGCATTATCCGAATGTGTCTTTATTTCCAGGGGGGGCTTCCGGCACTTTCGGTTCCTTCTCACATGCCCTTTTCCCTACTTCCGTAGCTTCCGGAAGAATGCCACCGGCTGCAAGATAGTCTTCCGGCATGGTCAGTTTTTCTCCGGTTTCCAGCTTGACAAGCCCAATGATTTTCTCCACTTTGATAAAAAAAACGTCATTTCGGTTGAGCCTGTTGTCGTATCGGGATAGGTACTTGGCATAAACGGAGCATTGCCACCAAAGCTCCCGGAAGGCAGCAAGGTAGACAGAGGGGATATTGTTCTGAATCCACTTGTTGCTTATCCGGCAGGATGGCGTGAGCTTGTCCAAAGCAACAGCTAAACACATTGACAAGGGGCAATCTTTTAGCTTCAATATAGCATCATAAGACAATTCCCCCTTTTTGGTTATGAGGTTATTGATGTCGTTCTTTACGCACAAGTCCATATATAATGCTTCGTACGGGTAATCAGTAGTGGGATTTCTACAGAATGAGTCTATAAAAGGCTCAATGATGAAATATAAGACATCATTTGCAATATGCTCTTGAATGCGTTTAGCAAAAATGCCGTCATTTATGTGTATTTCCTCATATACGAGATCGGTCAATTTCTCGTTAGCGAATAAGCGAGCCTCCAGTTTGCTGGAATATTTTTTATTTTCCGGAAACTTGTACTTGTTTAACAATTCAGAAATCCCATCAAGCATGCGACAGTCAATAGGGGACAACGTATAGGTATTTTCCGACACATTATCCTTGAGCAGTAAAAAATGGTTGATACAACCAATGAGCGGTTCGGCGGATATATCATAATGGGCCAAAAGTATGGTTGTCTCTAAGAACAATGCGGTGTCTACACGCAAGGTACATTCCTGCAGGAACGTTATTATTCTTTGAAGTAAAGGGTTCTTATTAAAGAAAGCCAGTTCCCGTACGGGACATTTGTCATGATTGAGTACATTCAGTTCTTCTATGAAAATTTCTCTCTTCTTTTTCAATGTTTGACGTACGTTCTGTCTCGGTAGCCTTGTCAAACGTCCCATATTCCATTTCCCTATAAGATTGATCTTTTTGTCACTCATATCTGTTTTGTTCTATTGTAAAATTAATTAAAAAAAACATGGAATGTGATTGGCGATGATAAAGGCTGGGGGATTCCTGCATTCTTGGGTGGGTCCTAACCTCTTTATCCCTGGGAAACATGGTATATCGGTCATGGAAAGCATGGTATATTGGGTACTCGTGCTGGACCGCGTAACTAATAATTCCCCGGTTTTAATTGGATATCCCGTCACTGTTTTTTCTTACGCTCTCTTATCTCGATCATCCGTTCCGCCTTATGCAGCAGGTATTCTCCGGCAGGGTGGAAGTTCTCCGGGGTCAGAAAAAACTGGTCACAGGTCATCACGTCACTGAACGTCACCTTGAGCATGCCCGAATTGTCAAGCATCCTGATAATGGTTGGTTCCGGAGTATTGTCCTTCCTCAGCGACACCACCATGTCTACAATACTCTGTATGTTGATCCACCGTTGACCCGTTTGTGGCCGGTGATATGCCGTATTACCTGCCTGACGTCGGCAAGTTCCTGCTGCAACGGTTTCAGCCCCTCCGCAATGCCCTCCTTTATCATCCTCAGTATCAGGTTGCAATCCATGTTCATAAGCCTCTCTCCGGAAGGATGTTCCGGTACCTTTTCCGGTTCTGGCTGGCTCCCCATATCGAAAATGCCGTCACCGAGTTTCTTCTTGAAAGCGCTCGTCACCTTCTTGGACTTGTCTTTGGCGGTCAGGTGGGCATAAATCTTATCCAACATCTGAGTGTCTTCATGGCCGGTCGCTATAATTATATCCTCTCTCGGTACCCCACGACGACACATGATAGTAGAAAATGTATGTCTGGCAAGGTGCGTGTGAAGCAATTCGTAGAGAGGCTTGGTGTATTTGATACCATCTTCCTCGTAGGTTATAGGTTCGTCAAGCCCGGCTTCTTGAGCTATGAGCCTTATATCATTATTTAATTCTGTTCGTCTCTCTTTATAATATTTGCTCTCTTTACCGATATACTTGTTTATAATTTCTTCTGCTAATAGCACTAAAGGTATAATAGCCCTTGCTCCAGTCTTTTTCTGAATGATTGAGATAGTACCGTTCTCCTCATCTCTTTCGTTATCACCATTAAAAAGCTTACGCATGTCACTGATGCGCTGACCTACGAGGCATTGAAGTACAAATAAGTCTTTTACCTCTATTATTTTTGAATTTGTTTTTCTGTGCCAGTCGGTTGGTACTCATAGAGCCGCTTAATCTGTTCTTTTGTCAGCGCCACCTCTTTATTACGTGCAAGCTCCTTGTTGGACTTGTTTTTCATCAGCTCAAAACTTTCAAGATTGCTCTCATCCCACTTGAAAGGGATATCAAGACGTTTGGAAGCCTTTCTAAGAATTGGAAAAAGTGTACCTCCTATAATATTCTTTATGGTAGAAGCTTTTTTACCATCCTTATCTTCCTTACCATCTTGAATTAGATGTTGCTGGTATTTGGTAAACGTATCCAGGTTCATGTTTGCCCAAGTATCAGGTATGGAGTACTCATCCAGAAAGCGTTTGAACTTGTTGATATTGGATCTATACTGATTCTTTGAGCTTTCTTTAGTGTCCTTCTCCTCTACAATCTGTTTCATGGTGAAGGTAGCAGGTTTCTCCGTTTTTTTCTTCATAGTATCTTTATAGATGTATTGTTTTAATAAAATGATGGCCCTATGCTCTATCTCTTCAAGGTGGTCGCAAAGATATCGCTTGTATTCCGAAAAATAAAGTTTTAGCTTGCCAATCTTCTCGTTGACGATGGTATTGTTCTCGTTGTCCAGCTCAGTCAACCGACAACTGATATACGCCTCCTGTTTCTTTACATTCCACTGGTCTGGATATACCCTTACACTCGTGGAAAGTTTTATCTGTTTATTCTTGACGCGAGCTACAAAATAAATGTTCGTCGGCTTTTTGGACTTGGGTTTTCTTAGGTTGAAATTGCATCCGATCTCGTTGATGAAAAACTGTGCATTCATAAGACGGTTCTTTAAGTTCGTTCTTTTTTTATGTTCTTTAATTCCGTTCTTTTAAAGCACTCAGCAACGAATCGAATTAATTTATAGCCCTCTGCAAATATCCTGGAACAAAACTTTTCACTTGCGAACAAAAAAACATATATTGATTTGCAGAAATCGAACCTTTTATTTATCTTTGCAACGTCAAAGAGATGATAATTGAATATATAATCACGAAAAACGATGAATTAAGTGTGATGCTAATTCAATGGCTTTCATAAAAAATAAGGCAATAAATGTGCAGTCACTCAAGGTATTAGAATAAACCAAAGCAAAAGGTTCGATTCCTGGTGGCACCACTTTTCAAAAGCAATCGGAATGTAGCGCAGTTGGTAGCGCACTACGTTCGGGACGTAGGGGTCGGGCGTTCGAGTCGCCTCATTCCGACAGAAAAGACTTAACTCTTAGAAGTTAAGTCTTTTTTTGTTTTATACCTCCTCTCCTCCGGTTTCCCGACCATAAGAGCGATACTCCAATGGAGTGAACCCCGTACGTTTCTTAAACGAGGAGAAGAAATGCTCGGTAGACTTATAGTCGAGCATAAAAGAGATTTCTTTCACCGATAAAGAAGTACCCACCAGCAATTGCTTAGCCTTACGCAACTTTAGCTCTTGGAAATATTTTGCAGGAGCATAGCCGGTATAATCCTTAAATACTTTGCGAAACCAGGAATAACTGATATTCAACTTCATTGCCAGTTCTTCCGGGTCAACATCCTTGAATACATTCTCGTTCATGATGATTTTAGCCTGCTCTATTTTCTGATCGACATCACCCACTTCGAAAATCTTGTTTTTAGAGATGGACAATATCATCCCTATCATATGTAGCACAATACCGGCAAGATATTGCTGGGAAGAAATCTTATCAGCTTCCGCAATTTCCAAAGCGCGAGAGAAAAGTGAAACGAGCTCTTCATTCAACCCCACCTCCAACACTTGATTCTCTTTCGATAGAAAACCACCTTTCACCATATCATCAATCACAGCTCCCTCGAAACCAATATAATATTCATTCCAACCCGTCTGCACATAAGGATAATATGTATGCCACTGACCAGGAAACAGCACCATCAGTCGTCCTTTGCACACTTGCTTCTCTGGCGTGGTCTCCGAGGAGAACACCCCCCTCCCTTTAGTAATATAGACCAACTGGTACTCGCGCAGAATCCGTCCTTTCTGCGCATTGAAAAAATAACCGGTAGGATGATCCTTCAACGGATAAGGAGAATTAGGCTGGATAGACTGAAAGCCCACAGTATTTACCCAAAGACCATATTTCTGGTCCATGTCATTTACAATAAGGTACTTAAACTCTACTCCTAAATCATTATAATTTTTAGTCATAACACGTGCCTTCCATAATAGCTCCGGAACAAAAATAGAGATTATTTATGAAAAATCCCGTCCGCAGCGAATATTATTCATCACGGACGGGAATAGACATGTAACCTAAAATAGCGCTTGCCTTAAAAAGCTTTATGATACAGAGCTTCTATATCTTCCACAGATGTAGGTCTCGGATTGCCACCGGTGCAGACATCATTGAAAGCATCGATAGCCAATTGATGCAAATCCTCTTCCCTAACATTGATTTCACGCAACCGCTGTGGAATGCCAATACTTAAAGACAATTTCCGGACAGCAGCAATAGCAGCACATATACCTTCTTCCACGCTCATACCTTCCGTATTGACTCCCATCGCCTTCGCAATATGGACATATTTAGGAGCAGCCGGGGACGCTGCATTATACTCCATTACGTAAGGAAGAAGCAATGCGTTGGCCACCCCATGCGGAGTGTCATAATGGGCACCCAAAGGATGGGCCATGGAATGAACGATGCCCAGACCGACATTGCTGAACCCCATACCGGCAATGTATTGCGCTTGAGACATGGCCTCGCGGGCAACCGGATCGCTGCCATTGTCTACGGCAGCTTTCAAATGGACAGCAATCATTTCAATGGCTTTCAGTTCGAACATATCCGACATAGCCCATGCACCCGGCGTTATATAGCTTTCTATGGCATGAGTCAGTGCATCCATACCGGTTGCAGCAGTCAATCCTTTCGGCATGGAATACATCAGCTCCGGGTCAACAATAGCTACTGCCGGAATATCATTAGGGTCTACACAAACCATCTTTTTTTTGACCTCTTCGTCAATGATAACATAATTGATGGTCACCTCAGCAGCAGTTCCCGCCGTAGTAGGTAAAGCAAAAGTAGGGACAGCCTTTTGACGAGTATCCGCCACACCTTCCAGAGACTTCACATCTGCAAAATCCGGATTATTCACAACAATACCAATACCTTTTGCCGTATCAATGGAAGAGCCGCCACCCAAAGCCACGATAAAATCGGCACCGGATGCCTTGAAAGCAGCCACACCATTCTGTACATTGGTAATGGTAGGATTGGCCTTCACATCACTGAAGAGCTCATAAGGTATACTGTTCTTCTCGAAAACTTCAATCACTTTATCAGCCACCTTGAAACGGATCAAATCTCTGTCCGTTACAAAGAAAGCCTTTTTGAAACCTCTGCGGGCAGCCTCCACGGCAATCGTTTCGCGACAGCCGGCACCGAAATAAGAGGTCTCATTCAATATCATTCTATACATAATTACACACTATCTGTTAAAACAATTATTTGGGCAAATTAAACGCTACGGACATTTCCTTCATTTGAAGCTGGCTCATACCATCCGGTTCAAAACCCATATTTTTGGCAGCGATATAAATAAGGGCGGATTTATTGAGTACATCCACCTGGTCGAAAGCAGCCATCACATCCACATCCACAGCAAACACACCATGTTTCTCCCACATCACTACATCATAGTCATCCAGTTCGCGGATGGTAGCCTCAGCCAATTCTACCGAACTGGGAAGTTGATAAGGGATGATGCCCAAACCGCGGGGACAGAAAGCCTTTGTTTCCGGTATCATACTCCAAAGCAGGTTCGAAGCTACATCTTTTTCCAGAAACTTCTTGTTGTGAGTCATGGCTACCAGCTCAATAGGATGCGTATGCACCGAAGCTTTATAGGGAGAACCTTTCGCTATCAGATTGTTGTGTACACTAAGATGGGAAGGAAGTTCCGATGTAGGCTGTACAGACTGGTCGGCTATAATGACATAGCTGGCACAGTCATCCAAAATGCGGATGACCGAACCGTTCTCCATCGGCCAACGGGCCAAATCGCGCATACGCTTGTTGGTGCCTTTGCAATAAAAATCGGAGATTTTTAGAAAGAGTTGCATAATGAGGAGAGAGGGCTTGAAATCAGCGAATTAATCGGAGTATCTTATATTCCCTTTTGAAAAACGACGCTGCAAAAGGCAGATTTGGGCGAGAGTTCCGTTACCTAATCGTTACCTTGCCAGGAGCCTCTAAACCGGCAATATAAACGGTTATTTTTCAATGGTTTGCGTTATTCTTCATAACCCGAAATTACTCGATGAATAGTAATTTTGTAACAAAAATAATCGAGTTATGAGGAGTACCTTTCGAGTTCTGTTCTACACCAAGAACCGGGCCATTAAAAATGGCCGTGTCCCCATCATGGGGCGTATTACCGTCAACGGGACGGCGGCGAGTTTCAGCTGCAAGCGTGATGTTCCCCTTGCGCTTTGGGATGCCAAGGGCAACTGCGCCAAAGGCAAATCCGAGGAGGCAAGGCGGTTGAACCAGGAACTGGAGAATATCAAGGCGCAGATCGGCAAGCACTACCAATATCTCACGGACCATGACACGTTTGTGAGCGCGAAGAAGGTCTATGACCGTTACAACGGCTTTGGCGAGGACATCCATTCATTGATGGAGATCTTCAATATCCAGATCCAGGATTACAAGCGGCAGGTCGGCAAGACCAAGGCTCAAAGCACCTACCAGGGGTTGTTGGATGAGTACAAGTGCCTGTCGCATTATCTGAAGGACAAGTTAGGCGCGGAGGATGTCCCCCTGATGTCGCTGGACGTGGATTTCATCAAGAACTATTACAACTGGATGCTGTCCGTGCGCGGGCTGGCCAAGTCAACGGCCTTCGAGCGCGTCAACACGTTGAAATGGCTGATGTACCTGGCCATGGACGAGGGATGGATCCACAAGCACCCGTTCAAGAAGTTCACATGCAAGCCGGAATACAAGAAACGTCCTTTCCTCTCGGAGGAGGACCTGCAACGCGTTATCAGCGTCAAGCTGAGCTACAAGCGCCAGCAGGCCATCCGGGACATGTTCGTCTTCATGTGCTTCAGCGGACTGGCCCATGCAGATTTGAAAGAACTAACTTACCGGAACGTCCACACGGATTCGGACGGCAACATCTGGCTGGTTGGAAACCGTGTGAAGACCAAGGCGGCCTATGTTGTCAAGCTGCTCCCGATAGCCGCCGAGCTGATCGAGAGATATAGGGGGGTGAACGAATTCAAGGTCTCCCCGGACAGGGTGTTCCCCGTGGGGGATGTGGGGAGCATGGAGAGCAGCCTGAAACGCATCGGCGAGAAGGCCGGCTGTAGCGTCCGGATCAGCCCGCATGTCGGACGTCATACCTTTGCGACCCTGGCCCTGACCAAGGGCATGCCGCTTGAGACCCTGCAGAAAGTCCTCGGGCACAAGACCATCATCTCCACGCAGGTCTACGCCGAGCTGGTCAATCCCAAAATCGGGGAGGACACGGACAGGATGCGTGAGAAAATCGGCGGGATGTTCCGTCTGGCCAACTAAAAAGAAGGGATGCTTATCCGGCGAGTCCGGTGAAGCATCCCTTCTTCTCTTTCCTTACAACCGGTTATCTGGCGTATTGCCTGTAGTTCCGGTAGTTTTTCCGTAATGTCTCATACAGCGCGCTTTCGGGGTAGAGTATCTTCCCTCCGATGGTCGTATAAGGTATCGCCCCTTCGTCACGCAGCGTCTGCAGGGTTCTTTTGGAGACATGCAGCAGTTCGCATACATCCTCTCCCTGCAGGTAGTGTTCGTCCGCGATGGCGGGACGCATCCTCGCGGTGGCATCCTCAAGCGATCTGCCGATCCGTTTTATCCATCCGGCCAGTTCCTTGAACTCGTCCGAATCCTTCGTGATGATTTCTGCCATTATTCCCTTTTTTTTACCAGTCCTTCCTCCAGTATCCTTTGTATCTCCGTCTCCTTGTAGAAGAATTTCCCTCCGATGTTCGAGTAGGGAACCAGCCCCCTGTCCCGATGGTTCTGCAGGCTTCTCTTGGAGATGCCGAGGGCTAGGCAGACCTCCTGCGCGTCGAGTCACTTCTCCGGTGAGGATGGTGCGATTTTCTTCTGGAAGTCGGCCATCTGTACCGACAGCGTACTGAGCCTTCTTTTCAGTTCCAGATACGTGCTCGTTTCAATAAGTGTCAGTTCCATAATCCTTTTTTTATGATTTCGGGTGCAAGATAACGCAATTTTCCATACGTATATAAGGCGTGTCATATATAGTCAGTGAAAGTCGGCAATAGTCAGGGGGTCGGCAAACACGCCCTCCTTCTTTTTGGGCGGCATGACGAATCAATCGACCTTATTTGCCTAGAATATCGGATTAATTTCCTATCTTTACCCCGGAAATACGAATTCAACCGGGGTCAGGGCCAATCCCTGTCCCTGCTGATATATAGACATAACGTTCGCGGAACGCCCTCAAGACGAAATCTGGTAAATTTCACAAGAATAAGGGACCTCTGCGTAAGGCTATGCTATGCATTGTCATAGCGTGGCTTGCGCTGCTCTTATTCTTGGTTTACCAGAGCCACGTCTTGAAGTCGCGTAAGGCCACGCTCTTTTTATGGCCTTTTCCGGAACCATTACGAAACAAGAAAATTGAATACCCATATGGCAACGGTTCAGATTCTGGCTTTCATTACCCTTGACGGCTATCTTGCCCACAGGACGACATTCCCCGATTTGTGGGGACATCCCGAAAAATACGGCATCACCCGTATCCGGGAGGATGCCTTGTCCCGTCTTGATCCTGAAGTTTCCTTCATATCCCTTACGGAATGGAAACGCGGACATTCCGGCGTGTATCTTGCGGAGGCCACCCCGGAAACGCTTCCCTTTACGGACAGCCTGCTCCGTTTTCGCATGGCTGACGAGCTGGTGCTGTATATCCTGCCCTGTTTCCAGGGGGAAGGTTCCCGCCTGTTTGAGGGAAGTCCCGACCCTTCCACATGGAAACTGGCCGGGACACGGTGTTTCCGAGGGGATGTCTGCCGTCTGCATTACAGGCGGGTTCCGGGCGGATGACTATCCTTCTGCCGGATTGTCCCTGAATGTCATCTCTATCTTATAATTCTCGTCCATCTTAAGGGAGGCCTCATAGGGTCTTCCCTTCCTGCTGACAAAAGGCAGGAAATCCGTCTTCTTTCCTTCCAGCAGGCAGAGCATCTCTTCGTCGGTCAGCTCCCTTCAGTTGAACATCCTGAAAAGCAGGAACGCGCAGTCCGGGTCACTACACCGGGCCACCTTCCGGTGAAGGGTCAGCGTTTCCATGCCGCATTTGGGACAGCGGTGGCGGGGCGGCTCGGGATGCTCGAACCGGACCTCCGAGAGTTCCTCCACGATCTGCCGCGCGTATTCTTCAATCTTTTGGATGAACACGTCCGCATCCAGTCCTCCCCGTTCAATCTCCTGCAGGTCCTTTTCCCACCGGGCGGTCATGTCCGGGGCGGCGATCAGCTTGTCCTTAACTGTTTCATACACCTCCAGCCCTTTGGGGGTCGGCAGCAGATCGCATCCCCGCCTCTCGACATACCGGCGTGCGATGAGCAGTTCGATGACACCGGCCCGGGTAGAGGGCGTGCCGAGTCCGCGGTTTTCCATCTCGGACAGCAGCGAGGCTTCCGTAAAGAGTGGCTCGGGGGAGGTTTCCACGCTTCGGACGGATATGTCCGTTACCGGCAGCACCTCGTCCGGTTCCCAGGAGGGAAACACGGTGTCCTCTTCTTTCCCGGCTTCGCCATAAACGCTTTTCCAGCCGGCATGCACCCTCCGGCGGTATCCGGCCCCGAACCGGATTCCCCCGCATTCGAGGCTGACGTTCACCTCCTCCCCGGTACAGGCATCGGAAAATGCCTCCAGCATCCTGCCGGCGATCATCCAGTAGATAATCTGCTCGTCAAGCGGCAGTTTGCCGGGCACGCTTTCCGTTATGATGATGGCATGATGTCCGCTCACCTTACCGTTATCGGCGGCATGGGTGGACAGAGCCTTGCCTTCCAGTGCTTCCGCATGGCGTGCAAGGCGCGGATTGTCTTTCAGAAGGGAGAGCAGTGCCGACATCTTCTCCAGCATGTCCTCCCGGATATGGCGGCAGGAGGTGCGCGGGTACGAGACGTATCCTTCCTCGTACAGCCTTTGCAGAATGGATGCCGTCTGTCCGGCCGTCAGGCCCGTCCGGAGGTTCGCCTCCTTCTGCAAGGAGGCCAGGTCATACAGGAGCGGCGGTTCCTCCACCGTCCCCTTTCTCTCCACCTGTATTATCGTGGCCACACGCGATGCCGGGATCCGGTTCCGGGCGGCGATAGCATCTTCCCGCCGCGTGTATTTTTCCGGGCAGGTGAAAACAAGCTCTTTGCCTTCCTTGAGGACCGACAGCTCCAGCCGGTAATAGGGTACGGCGGTAAAATCCCTGCTTTCCAGGTAACGGCGCGAGATGAGGGCGAGCGCCGGTGTCTGTACCCGTCCGAGCGAATGGTTCCTTCTTCCGGCGGCCATGCCGAGCGCGAGGCTCGCGTTGTATCCGATGATCCAGTCGGCTTCCCGCCGTGCCCTGCCTGCCAGATACAGGTCTTCATAGAGACTGTCCGGTCTGAGGTCGAAGAACGCCTCGCGGATCGCATCGTCCGTCAGCGAGGAAAGCCACAGGCGTTCGGTTTTCCCCTTGAAGCCCAGATAGCCATAAAGGTTGCGGGCGACCAGCTGCCCCTCACGGGAGGTATCGGTTGCCGTAATCGCCCCGTCCGCTTTCCGCAGCAGCCCGCGGATGACCTCCAGCTGCCTGACGGCTACGGGGTCATCCCGGAAACCGTCCTCCGTCCTTGTCTGGCGGACGGTGAGTCCGGACGGAAGGGCAAGGGGGAGCATCTCCTTTGTGAGAGGCCCTTCCATACAGGAAAATGGGGAAACCGAGGCCAGCAGATGGCCGAACGTTCATGTGACGGCGTATCCGTTTCCAATGAGATACCCGTCTTCCATCTTGTCCGCGCCTAATACGCGGGCCAGTCTTTTAGCTACAAACGGCTTTTCACAAATCACGACTTTCATTCTTCTTACATTTTAATTGTTGTTTGTTGTCTGTTTTTTATGGGCTGTCCCGTCCCATGTCCCTTCTTCACTTTCCCGGCTTCTTTGGCGGGTTTCTTTCCGCTCCGTGGTTTCCTTATCTTCCCGATTTTCTCGGAAAGCCGCGGCGCATTCTCCACGCTTTCCGTGGGGGAATGGACAGTCCGGGCGGGAGGAAGCCCCGCAGGAACCATGTCATACCCTTTGGAGGTCATCTCCAGCCTCACATGGTCCATCGGCTTGAGGTACAAGGTGGCTTTTCCGTCAGAGGTGAACTCGTAAAGGACTGTCTCCCTTCCGGCGAGTATGCTCCCGTAGTCCTGGTAGCAGAGGCTTTCCTGCGGGACACCGTTCTGGCGGAGCATCCCGCAGATCTCATCGGGACACAGGTTTCCGAATTTCCTCTCATGCGGCGAGGCGAATATATACTCGTAGGTGGACAGCAGCAGGCTCTCCTGAAGCAGGCTCGGGCAGCGGTCATAAGTGGTCATCCGGTATATTTTCCGGGATATGTCCTTCAGCTGCTGGGAAAGGTCGCGGGGCTTGGAGGAGAGCGGTATGCCGCCCAGCCGGATCAGCGAGCGGTTGATGTCGTTTATGACGTTCCTTTCCCAGCGGGCGAGCAGGTCCGCGCGGTTCTGCCGGAAATTGTCACGGAGGATACCCGGGAGTCCCCTGGTATTGAAGAACAGGCCGGCACGCTTCCATATGGAAGGTTCCTTCAGGTTGGCGGCCCTCCAGCGGATGACATTGAAACGGTAACCCTCCATGAATTGCCGTAGCGGGTTCCGGTATGAGAACATGTCCCTTATGGTCTTCTGCAGCGCCTTGCGCTCGATGGTGCGTCTTCCGGCATCGAGCAGCTCCTCGGGAGTGAATGAATCTGTTGTTTCCATTGCGGTTTATAATTGAGGTTTCACTTGTCTGGAAGCCGCGCCCTTCTGTTTGCGGGCCGGCCTTTTTTTCTTTTCACCGGTAGCCGGAGAGGCCGTCTTCTTCTCCGGACTTTCCGCTATGCCCCGTATCCTTTCCGCATACTTGTCCGTCTTCAAGGTCACGGCGGGCATCTCCCGGCGGATTCCTTCCCTTTTCAGGAGGAACTCCGCGACGGCCCTGGACTTTTCCCGAAGATTGTGCATCCTGTCCTCATAAGGGAGATCCCGGTACAGTTCCCTCTCTCTTGCGAGCGTACGGAACTCCTTCTCGATACCGGCGAACTCTTTCCTGTGACGGAACGTCTCGTCCGTATACAGTTGGGCGTATCCCCTTCGGGCGATATCCTGCAAGGTCATGATCTCCCGGTTGTTCCCGGAGAGCGTCAGGGAGTTGGCCCTTATGAAACGCTCCAGGTTGTCTGCCGTGGGCGACATGTCGAAAGAGGCCGTCGGAAGATAGCCGGACAGGATCTCCAGCGGGGGCTGCGAGGCGGGGAAATCCCGTCCGTTATCCTGCGACATCTCCAGCAACCTCCGGGAAGATGTCTCGATCCGGTAGATGGAAAGCGTTTTCAGCCCTTCCCATGCGGGGGAATAGAAGCGGTCCGCCATGTCCTGCAACAGCCCGCGCATACGCTCCGGACCCTGCAGGCCGTCATTGAACACCCTCACACCCCGTTCCGTCTTCACGAAGGTAAGGCGGAAAGAGGCCTTTTTCCCTTCCGAGAGCCTTTCCATGGCGGCTTCATAGGCCTCGTAGTTCCGGTAACCGGGCGAATGTTCCATCTCTTTGAGGCCGGTACGGTTTATCTCCCTCCCGTGCGCCCGCAGGTAGACGGCCCGTCTGAGCGGGACCGGGTTTCCTTCGGTTACCCCGCCGCATTTGAGCATGTACCTGCAAGTCTCCTCCGGTTGTTTCTCCAGCAGTTCCTCTGCCGGGGGAAGCAGCCTTTCCGGCACCCCGTAGAAGGCCAGCAGCAGGTTGTCCGGAACCGCCCTGTTCCCTTCCTTTATGGCTTTCCCGGCGGTATAGTCGATGAATGCCATGAAGGAATCCGCGCCCTGCGGCCTGTGCCGGGTTACCATGAAGGATTTTATCCGGTTGTCCGGACACAGTTCCAGATAGAGGTTCCCGAGCTTTTCCTTCCCGGGCCGTCTCAGCCATTCCAACCATGCCATGCTATATCCGTCTTTTAGGGGTTCCGTTTGCGTTCTTCCGTCTGTTTATTGCCTTTTTACCGGCAAGCGGTTCAGACGCGGGCTTAAGTCCTTTTCCCTGTATGGGAGGCACGTGTTCCCGCACCTTGTATTCCGTTCTGAGGATTCTCTCCGCCATATCCCTGGAGGCCTGCCCGAGAGCCCGGTACATCACAATGTCGTTCCTTTTCAGGCAGGTCTGCCGCCGTTCATACAGGCTGTGGAACCCGGCCCGGTGGACGGATACCTTCTCCAGCTGTCCGGGATCCGACACCCCTCTGGCACGGATTTCAATCAGGGCCGCTATCTCGTTTGCCTCGTCCGTGGCATTCAGGCCGAAGATCCTGACAAACCGCCTGAACGCCTCCCCGTCCGCGTGCATGGGGCAGCCGGCTGACGGGCGGAGTTCGGTGACAAGGGAACCAGGCAGATAACGGGCCTTGCGGGGTGAACATGGCGGCGCACCTTCCGGCCGTATCCGATATGCCCTTATCGGATGTGCTGAAATGGTATGTCTCCAGTTTCTCCAGCCCGTGGAGTTCGGGGGAGAAATACCGGTCCGCATGGTACTGTAGGTAACTCTCCAGACATTGCAGCCCCCGGCCCGAGTCGTCGAACAGGAGCACGCCCTTGTCCGTGCGGACGGCGGAGACGGTACGCTCGGGCAGGGCATTCTCCCTTCTTTCATGGTAACCGTGGTACGCTTCCAATGCTTTTCTGGTATCCGGATCGTCCAGCAGCTGTTCCGTTCTTTCCAGTATGGCCCACATTCCTTCCGGCAGGCCGCCTTCCGTGGTCTCATGGAGGAACGTGAGGCTGCGCAAGTCAAACGAGGGCAACTCCCGGATATCGTCTTTTCGGATATAGTCGTCCAGCAGTTCCGGAAGGCCGTTGTCCGTCCGTTCCGCGTCTGCCAGGCAGAATACGGATTCATTGGGGACATACGCCCCGCCAAGGGCCAGCTCGGCCTGTCGGAGCAGATAATCGCCGCATTCATGGTCACTGTGGCACACGGCATAATCCACCAGCCTGTCCCGCCTGTCCACGTTGAAAAGGACGACCGGTCCGCTCTGTCTTAAATCGGTTTCTTTTTCCATATCTTTCTTCCTTGTTTTACATTTTGGGACGGGGTCCCGTCTTCTTTTTTGTACTTTTGGGAGAACCATGCGTCCTCTTTTCCGTATCCCGTTTGAGCCCGACGGTTTCACGGTCCCCGGGTGGACAGTTGCCAAAGACGATGCGGTCCGTATTTCGGTCCACCCATGCATACGCATGAGCGGGGTCGGCCCCGGCTTTGCACGGCAGGCACAACCCGAGGCCGGCCTTAAGGATGTTCCGGTGGAAGGCGGACAGCCGCACCCCTTCCACATTGACCGTAGGGGCGGGATCATCCAGTATCCTTCCTGCCGTGCGGTGTCCCCGGACATCGTAGGCGGAGTCCATCAGTCTCTGCAGCTGCAGCCTGGTCTCACGGGTTCCGTCCCCTTCATGGGGGACCGCTTCCGGCATGCGCCGGAGTGCTTCCAGATACCTGTCGTAACGTTCCAAAGCCTCCAGGGTATCGGTGATATTTCTGTTACGCAGGCTGGCCGAGCAACCTGCATTTCGGCAGAAACTGCCGAAATCCTCCGCTGTCGGTTCCATTCCGTTTATATAACGGATATCCATCCGGAGGTTATCCGGCTTTCGCGCGTAGGGATATGCCGCAAGGGACATTTTCTCCGGATTGACCGGGGAAAGGTCATGGAGTACGCCTTCCGCCTCATGGACACATACCGGACCCAGGTCGAATGACGGGTCGAAATAAGCATCGGCCATTCCCTGAAGGAATTCCCGCAGGCTTCTCCTGCCTTCTTCCGTATGGGTGAAGAAGAGGAATCCCCGGGCTGTCTCCACGGCCGTATAGTTCCGGGAAGGGATACCGTTCCCGACAATCCGCATTCCGGTTCCGGCTCTCTTTTTTCTGATCATGGCTATATCTTGGGTTTGTTACTTTTGGATTTCATTTCTCTTTTCCTCGCTTTCCCGTCCGGTTCCGGCTCAACAGGGCGGATCAGCCCGTCGTCTGTCATCCGGTATGTCCGCACGCCGAAGAACGGCCTTGCCGATGTTACCAGCCGGTTTTCGAACTTGTCGGCCATGCAGTACAACCGGTGGCGGTTTTCCGGAGAGTCATTCTCCGGCAGGTGCACCGCGTGCCCGTCGGCAAGCACCGCCCTTTGGACGGGGTTCAGCTTGACGCGGCCCACCGTGAAGGTAAGGTCCCCGTCATCCAGCTCGTTTACGATGGAACGGTGCCCCCTCACGTCGAAGTCCCTTTGCAGGATGGCTTCCGCCTGGCGGCTGATAACCGAGGAATAGATCCTGAAATCGTCCGCGTTGAACGCGGCGGCGGTTTTCACCTGCGTGACCTGTTCCAGCTTCCTTGCCACCGGCAGCAGGGTGTCGAAGTACGTGAACGGCTTCTCATGGACGTTCATGTAACCGTTGCGCGCGACGGTCAGCAGCCGGTAGATGTCGTAGTTCTCACGGCTTACGGTCGTCCGTGTCCTCCCGTCATCCTTGAAGCGTGAGATGAAACTGCCGAAGCTCTCCGCGTCGGGACGCAGCGGATGGCTGTAGAGGGGAGTCAGCCCTTCCGTGAATCCCTCCGGCAAGGCGGACGGGGCGACATGGCGGTGAGGGGAAAAGTCGAACCCGTTTACCGGAAAGTAGCCGTAAGGGGCGTATGCCGTGTCGATATGGGGCGGCAGCTTCCCGTCCAGGACGGGACATTCATAGATGTCCAGCCGGCCCATGTCGTAGTGCGGGTCGAAGTAATGGTCCGCCACATGCTGGATGCAGGCCTTGAATCCTTCCCTGCCGACCTTGTTGCCGGAAAAGAGCTGGTAACCGAAACCGTTCTTTACTACCGTAAGGGGCAGCACGTATTCCGGCTGCAGGCGGTAGATGTTTTTCCTTTCGCGCTGTTCCTGGAGGAATTCGACATAGCCGCTCTCCTGCATGAGGTACCTTTTCAGCGCGGAGCAGTCCGGCGTTCCTCTGGTCAGGGTGGAATATACCGCGTCGGCAAGGGTGATTTCCTTTACCGGCAACCGGTTTTCCGAGGCAAGGAAAGGGAGGAGCGTGTCGCGTATGTAACGGTCGGCCGTCTGTCCCGTTCCGGGTGGCGGCACGTTCTTCATGCTTTGGAAGCGGAAGACGAGCAGCGTCACGTCCGGCACGTATGTGCAGAGGGCGGAGGCCTTCACGTTGTCGTCCAGGAACCGCCTTACTCCGGTTTCCACGTCGCCTTGCTGCAGGAAACGCAGGGCATTTTCCGAAGACGGCAGGTAATGGCCGTACCTGTCTATGGCGATACAGACCGTGCCGGGCTGCTGCGGATTGAAATAAGGATCGGAAGATGATCTGTTGTCCATCGTATTATCGTTTTAGTTGTTTACGGTTGCTGTTCTTTTTGGCCTTTCCGGGCTTGTTCTCCTTTTGCCGGTCTGAAGTACCGTACCCCCGTACCCTGAAATCCGTTCTCAGGATACGGTCCGACTTTTCCCGTACCTCGTCCAGTATCCTTTCCATGCTGTCCCCTTTGGAAAGGCCGTTTACGCAATCATCCATCCTCCTGACGAATTCCTTGAACCGGAAATGGTAGGCGAAAGCCAGATCGAGGATGATGTCCCTGTCGAAATGCCTCCGCAGGGCGAGCAGCCGGCAGATGTCCCTGCTGTTCCCTTCCGGACGGCAGCCGGAGAAATCCTCCAGGCGGCGGTATTCCGTATCGGAGGGCTCCATGTCCGTGGCGAACTCCAGCGTCCATCCTTTCTTTTCCGACGCCCCGATACCGGCATACGCGTCGAAAGGGTCGAACGTGTACCTGTTTGTTCCCGCCTCTTTCCGGCAGGAGAGGTCGGTGAGCCCGTACAGCCTCGCGGAAGGGGAATCCACCCGGTATTGCCTGACGGGACCGGATTCCATATGAATGGAGAAATAGTTGCCCAGCAGGAATTTGTAGAAGCTGTCAATCCCTTTCCGTCCGATATCGCCGCCACTGAACACCAGCACGCCTTTTGGGGTCTCGATGACGCGCAGGGGCAGTTTGTACCGGGGGATATATTTGTACCTTGCGGCCAGCTCGTCCTGCCGTCGGCGGAACTCCGTGAGACGGTCGATCTGTCCGGCATTGAGGCGGAGAACGCCGCCCGGCTCCACCGGCAGCCCCTCGGAGCGTGTGAAGGCCATGTCGCGCAGGTTGACGCTTACCACCGGCTTCAGCCCGTTCTCCCTGATATGGGGAAGCAGCCCGCCGGTGATATACTCCTTGACAGGGGTATCCCGGAAGAAGGGAGGAAGGGCGGACATGCGGGGGAAGCGGTAGACCTCCATACGGGTATCAGGGATGAATGCCGATATCCGGGCGGTTTCCACCCCGACATGCAGGAGGCTGAGGAACTGGTAGGTCATGCCGTCCTGGCCCGGATGGACAGGATAAAGCTGGTAGGAAGAGGCGGCATGGGGCTTGTCCCTGCCCGTCTCGTAGCAGACAAGGAGGCTGCCTTCGCCTTCCCCGGCCAGCAGCTCTTCCAGCTGCTTGAGGTTTTCTTTTGCAGGTGCCATGGCAGATTACATTTTGGGGGTTACGGACTGTCTGGTTCGTCTGGCCGGTTTCCCGGCCGCCTCCTTAAGACCGGCTGCCTGTTCCTGCGCCTGTCTTTTTTCCGGCTTCTTCGTGCTTCTTTCCCACAGGAATTCCGTACCGCGCTCGGCCGCGCTCATCTGGATGGAGGTCTGGTACACCTTCCCGTTGGAGGACCTGAACTCGATGGGAACCTCTTTTCCGGCGGCGTAGTCGGCATACTCCTTGTCGCTCAGCGCATAGTCCTTTATCTTGCGCGGGTGGCGCGCCTGGTCTGCCGGGAAGAAGAACATCTCGTTGGTTATCGGGTCTTTGGAGAGGTAGCAGGGCTTCATCTCTCTGGTACGGTAATCCGTGACCAGGTTGACGATCCTGCCCGCGTTGCCGGTACGGTTCAATGCCTCCAGCACGTCTTCCTCCAGTTTGTAGCCCCGGTATTCCTGCCCGACTTTCGGCGCCTGGCGGATGAAGTGCAGGTCGAACTTGACCGCCCCGTCCTCGTCGCGGAAGAGCGAGAGCTTGGCATCCCCTTTCTGACGCCCCAGCTCGGTGTTCATGGAGATGTCGTAGGCTATGCCGGACTGTCTGCCCTGCAACAGCTTTTCCATGTCGCCCGTCTGCCTGAGCACGTCCGGGGTAAGCCCGTAACGCGCCGCCTGCTCCCAGTTGATCTCGCGCTCGTTGAAGAAATGGTTGTTATAGATGCGGTTGTTCTTGGAGAGCTCGCGCCGCAGGGACTCGTTCTGGGGCTGCTGGGCATCCTCGATCTTTTTCGCCGCCTGTTCCACCGGGCAGCTTTCCTCCATCCGGTAGAGGGAGAAGCGTGTGGGGTTGTTGTACTGGTAGAGGAAGTTCTTCCCGAAGTTGGTGAAGAAGTTCCCGAAGCGGTCCACGCGGATGAACTGCCCCTTGTTCCGCTCGTTGGCCTCGAGTGTCTCCAGCTCACCGTTTGCCGCGATGCCCTTGACACCTTTCGCTTTCTGCTCCCTCTTGTCGTAAGCCATCAGGTAACCCTGTTCCTGAGTGGCGTTTTCGCTGCCTTGCGCAGCCGGTTGTACTTCTTGCATAACTGTTAAATTTAAAAGTGAGTGAATCGTTTCGGGAGGTAAAATTACTATCTTCGCCATTAAATAAACTGATTATGAGAAAGTTGTCATTAATAGTCATGTATTGTCACCTTTTGTCGCTTTCCGCTTGCCTGGATGGCGGGAAGGAAAGGCCGGAAGGCAGTGGAGAAATGTTAAACGGACGTGTCCCGGGAGCGGGGAAACGGGCGGAGGGATGAGGGCTGCGGCAGGCGGTCGCCATCCTGACGGATTACCCGGTCCTGTTTCCCCTTGACGGCAGGCGTACCCGCTACCGGGTCTCCTCCGGGTTCGGGAGCAGGACGCATCCCCTTAAGGGACGGAGGATGTTCCATAAGGGAGTGGACCTGGCCGCCCCGTATGGCGAGCCGGTATACGCCGCAGGAAACGGGAAAGTGTCGGAGGCCGGTTACAGCCGGAGCTACGGATGGTTCGTCCGTATCCGCCATGAGGATGGATACTCGACCCTGTACGCGCACATGAGCCGGATCCTTGTAAGGAAAGGCGGAACGGTCCGCATCGGGCAACGCATCGGGCTGGTCGGCAGCACGGGGACGTCCACCGGCAACCACCTGCATTTCGAACTGCAAAAAAATGGCCGGCCGTTGGATCCGGTAAAATGGTTCGGACGGCTATTCTAAATTCTTACCATTATCAAATACACGACGAGTCATGAACATTGAAGAAGCGAAAAGGATTCCGTTGGAGGATTACCTCCGGCGAATGGGATTCTCCCCCGTAAAGGAACAGGGGGACAGTTTGTGGTACCGCTCGCCTTTCCGCGAGGAGCGTACCCCCTCATTCAAGGTCAGCCTTTCCAGAAACCTGTGAATCGACTTCGGCGAGGGGACGGGAGGCAGCGTTATCGACCTGGCGCAAAGGCTGTACGGGACGCGGGACATATCCTCCGTGTTGCGGAACATAGAGGGATGTTTCCCTGCATCCATGCCCGCTACGGAACCCCGTAAGGCGACCGCCACGCCTCCGGCATTCGAGGAGGTCCGTGTCTCGCCGCTCCGTAATACGGTGCTGCTGGATTATCTGGCCAAAAGGGGGATTCCTTCCGGCATTGCTGCAAGGGAGTGTGTGGAGGTGCATTACCGCACGCGGGGCAAATGGTATTTCGGGATCGGGTTCAGGAACCGGAAGGGCGGCATGGAGATACGCAACCCTTATTTCAAGGGTTCGACCTCCCCAAAGGATATCTCCCATGTCAGGCATTCAACGGATAAAAATGAGAGATCGACGGTACTGGTGTTCGAGGGCTTCATGGATTACCTTTCTTACCTTGCGCTCAAACAGGGACAGCCGGTGCCGGACTGCGTGGTGCTCAATTCGGTCGGCAACCTGCACGGGGCGTTGGACGTGCTGGAAGGTTACGGGCATGTCTGCTGTTTCCTGGACAACGATGGTGCGGGGCGGAAAGCGACGGAGGAGATCAGGCGGCGGTGCGGGAGCGTGACGGACAAGGCGGTGCACTACCTGCCGCACAAGGACCTGAACGAGTTCCTGCAGCACCGTCTGAAAAAGACGGTGGAAACGCGTGCGGATCCGAAACAGGAAAGCGGGTGAAAAATAAGGAGATAGGCAATCCCGGCATGAATCATCAGGGTGGGTATATGACAGGACAGGCGGGAGAATTTCTCCCGCCTGTCTCACTTTATCCGGGTTTCGGCCCGCATTAATAGTTCCTTATCAGCAACTCGTTGACCGGTTTCCGTTTCTCGGCGATGGAGCAGACCGAGCGGAAGATGCTCAGCCGCTGGATATGGAAGCCGTCGTACAGGTCGTCGAAGAAAGTATTGGTCGGATCCTTCTCGCGCGGATCGGAGTTGGAGAGCATTCATTTGCTGCCGGCATCCCCTATCTCCCTGCAGAACTCGGCCAGCCGGATCTGGTCGTTGTCGTCGAAATCGTCGGGCATGTAGGAGGTATAGCCGCCCGCCTCGTTGACCGGCTTGTAGGGAGGGTCGAAGTAGAAGAAGGTCTTCCCACCCGCATATTTGCCCGTCTGCCGGTAATCCCCGTCCAGGATGACGACTCCCCGCAGCAGCTTGTGGTTCAGGCGGAGCAGCTCTTCTTCCAGTATTCTCGCACGGTTGCCCGCGCCGAACGTCACGGAGAGCTTGCCGCTGCGGTTCACCGAATAGATGCCGTTGTAGCAGGTACGCATGAAGAAGATGAACAGGGCGGCGCGGGTGACATCGTCCGGATTCCCCTCGTTGAAGAATGTGCGCCTTTCCATGAAGTACGCCCTCCTGTCCGCGTGTTCCCTCAGGGCATGGTATTCCCTCTGGATGCCGTCCAGCATCCTGATCAGCTCCTCGTGGGAGTTCTGGATGATGCGGTACACGTTCACCAGGCTCTCGTTGGAGTCGTTGATCACGCAGCGGATGTGCGGATGGGCCTGCCTCAGTCAGAAGAACAGCGCGCCGCCGCCCACGAAAGGTTCCACATACGTTTCCATTTCGGAAAAATTGCCCGGCAATGACTCGGTCAGGACGGGAAGCAGCCTTCTTTTTCCACCGACCCACGGGAAGCAGGGTTTTCCCGCGGGGCTGTTGTTTTTCTTTTTCTCGGTCATAAAACTAAAATTAAACGGTTATCAAATGTCGGATTGCCCGAAGCAATCCTATATCTTATTTTTATAGATGTTATTCCTCGTCCGTCTCCAGCAGGTGCTGCAGCTTCGGATCGTTCTCTATGCGCAGGAGTTCGCGTCGGATGATATCGCCCACCTCTTCCTTGATGCGGTAGTAGTTGCGCTCGATCTCCTCCTGCATATGGTCCTTGCCGTCCCCGTCCGTGAAGTCCGTGATGACGGGTATCGGTTTGTAAGCCTTCGTTTCGGCTTCCACCTTGGCATTGTCCACCACGATACGGGCATGGAAGATCTTCTGCTTGATGGTTTCCCCGAAATTGTCCGATACGCTTCCCACGAACATCCCCTGTGAGAGGTTGGATATCTTGGAGGCAGGTATCAGGGAGTCCAGCTGGGTACTGATGTTGGTGGAAGTGTCCTCTTTCGTCATGTTGACCGATTTGCGTTGCTGGAGCACCTTGCCGAAACGCTCGGAAAGGTTTTTCGCCGTTTCCCCGACCACCTGCCCGGCAAAGATGTTGCCGATGGTGTTCTGGATCACGCGCGCCTCTTTCTCACCGTAGTCGCGTACCAGCTGGCTGAAGTCCTGCGCTCCCAGGCAGACCGCCACCTTGTTGCTCCGCGCCGTGGCGATCAGCGTGTCAAGGCCCCGGAAATAGATGGTTGGGACCTCGTCCACCAGGATGGAGCTCTTCAGCTTTCCCTTCCGGTTGACCAGCTTGACGATGCGGGCGTTGTAAAGCCCCAGGGCTGCCGAATAGATGTTCTGCCGGTCGGGATTGTTGCCCACGCACAGCACCTTGGGTTCCTCCGGATTGTTGATGTCCAGCGTGAAGTCGTCCCCGCTCATGATCCAGTAGAGCGAGGGGCTGATCATGCGCGAGAGCGGTATCTTCGCGCTCGCTATCTGGCCTTGGAGCTGCTCCATCGCCCCGCCTTTCCATGCGTCCATGAAGGGCGAGAGGTAGTTCTCGAGCTCCCTGTACGAGGTCAGTATGGTGAACACGTCCGAATAGGGCTTGTTCAGCAATTCGATGGCATGCGGGAAGGTGCAGTATTTCCCGTCCTCGAAAATCTTGAGGTACCAGATGATGGCGGCCAGCAGGATGATCGGAGACTCCACGAAGAAATCACCCTGTTTCTGTATCCAACTTTTGTTCAGGTTCAGCATGATGACATACGCCGATTCGTAAGCGTCCGCGATATCCGACATGAAGGCCGGATTGATCGGGTTGCAGCGGTGGCTGCGGCGTGGGTCATCGAAGTTGATCACATAGAACTGCACGTTGCCGTCATACTTGTCCCTGTTCTTGAGCAGCTGGTTGTAGGCTATGGTACTCAGGTCCGGATGCTTGAAGTCGTAAATGTAGCAGGCGAAGCCCTTGGCGATCTGCTGGCGTATGTAATTGTTGATGACGGCGTAACTCTTGCCCGAGCCCGGCGTACCCAGCACGAGGGTCGCGCGGAACGGGTTCACCACGTTTATCCAGCCGTCATGCCATTTCTTCCTGTAATAGAAACGGGTCGGAAGGTTCACCGAATACTCGCTGACCATCAGCCGGGTCTCCTGCATGAAGGACTCGTTTTCCTCGTTGAACACGTCGTCCATCAGCTGGTTCTTCAACAGACGGCCGATCCACATGCCGGCGGTCAGGAGACAGATATAACCGGCGGTGACAGCGGACACGTACAGCAGCGTGGTGGGCCGGATGTCCCACCCTGAGACGAGCAGCAACTCGCTGCCGAAATAAAGGGACAGGCCGGCCGTCAGGAAACAGCCGATACGCCGCCAGGACATCTCCATCTGTCTGCGTCCCCTGGCTCCCATCGAGGAGAAGAAAAGGAACATCAGGCAGAAGGACTTGGTCACCAGCGAATGGGTGAACAGCCCCGTGTCCCGTTGCAGGTTCACGAGGATCCTGTCCACTATGCCGTTGGTACAGCCCAGATGGTGAAAGAACGGATAGCAGAAATAATAAATGTTCATCACGAGGAACAGGAGGCTGACCGCGCGCATGAAGTCGATGGTCTTGCCCAGTCCCCTGGCATCTTCTTGTGACATGTTTCCCTTGTTTTATAAGTGATACTTTGCTTATGTTTCATCCCTTTGGAAACCCTTTTAGCCGACATGCGGGCCGCGGCGTTTCCGTTTCTTTTTCTTCTTCCCGTAGATGCCCTCCGCGGTTTCCTCGCCCGGATAGGGACGGGATTCCGTCGAGAGGATATCCAGCAGCCCTTCCGTAAGCCCGGTTTCCCCTCTTGCGGTTTCCTCTTTCAAGGAGGTATCCTCATGGGAAGCCGTCGCGGGAAGCGGCGTGCCGTACAGCCTGTTCAGGACGGATGCGGAGAACTCCCTGCCAAGGGCCGAACCCTTGAAGACCGTCTTCGAGTCGTGGTCGATGTAGGTTACCCCGTAAATCACGCCTTTTTCGTTTTCCCAAAGTATGGGGACGATGCCTCTTCCGGCCAGTAGCCGGAGGAATCCCTGCCGGGTATCCTGCCGCATGGCTTCCCGGATGGCTTCCTTCGTCCTTTCCGGTACGGGATGTTTCTTCATCCACGCCTTGCTTCGGGCGCATCTCTTTCCCAGGGCCTCGTAACCGACGCTCCTGCCGATGTCGCTGGACTTGATGCCTACGCCGCAACGTCTGCCTTTTTCGTCGAGTGCCGCATAGACCAGCCCGTGGCATATCTTGCCGTCAATGCTCTTGCGTACTTCCTCCACCGTCACGTTGAACAGCCCGAGCAGGGCCTTGAATTCCTTGAACGAGCGGAAACGGTAATCCTGCAGGACCGGTCTGACCACGTTCGCGATCTGGTGTTTCAGGTCACCTTTGCGGTAGTCCACCGGTGTCATGGCACTGGAAACCTTGCGCTCCTCCTTCATTGACGGAACCAGTCCGTATTTCTGCTCAAGCTCCCGGCAGATTTTCATGGAACGTTCCCATTCCTTGTAATCCCTGATCTTTCTGCCCTGCTCGTCTATGCGCAGGGAGACGATATGGATATGGGGACGGGCGTTGTCCTCATGCCGGAAAATGATGTAGGGTTGGTCGCCGTAACCCAGTTTTTCCATGTATTCCCGTCCGATGGCTTCCAGTTGTCCGTCGGAGAGCCTGTCGTCGGGATGGGGGTTGAGCGAGAGGTGGAGCACCGGCTTTTCCGTCCGCCGGTTGGCGGCAAGGTATGCCTCGAAGCTGCGCATGCACTCCGGGATGCCGGCCGTGCCGTCGGGACGTTCCATGATACGGTTCCATGCCAGTGTCCGGGCCTTGCCCTTGTCCACTTTCTCCTGGTTGTAGTAGAGCGCCCCGTAGACGGACACGCCGGATGTTATCTTTGCAACCATCGCTCGAATTCCTTGGTCAGACGGATGATTTCCTTGTTCAGCGAGATGTATTCCACGGTCAGCTGTTCCAGCTTGTAAAGCAGGGCGAGGGCTTTCTTCCCGGTCAGCTCCCCGCTGTGGACGGCCTTGGCCACCTGGTTGTAGTTCACCCCTACACGGCGGTAGTCGCTCTGAAGGTTTGTCAGCCGGATGTAGAAATCCGTGGCCGCCTTGTCTATTTTCACCACTTTCAGGGGCCTGCCGAAAATGGCCGACAGGATGAACTGGGATTTGGTCTTCGCCCCGGAGTTCGCGTAGAGCCTCTCGAACTCGATGTTCTGCCTTTCATCCAGGCGGAACCCGTAATAATAGGAATGGAGCTCGGATTCGTCCTTCGGCTTCCGCCCACCTCTTCAGGGCTGGAAGGAAGGCGCATCCTGCGTTTTCTGTGTCTGCTTAATTCTTGCCATGGGTTCTTCTGTTTCTTTACGGTTATTTTTTCGGGAGCAAAATAAGTGAGAATTCCGCTATGCGCCAAACGGCACGGGGTGACTATCCCTGACAGGGGATGACTTTTGCTGACAGGGGTGTCTCACCGCCGTTTCAATGCCGGTCAATCCCGCAGTTCACGATGTTTTTCTCGTAGGTTTCCCGGAGTTTGGGAAGCAGGACGGAGAGGTTCTTTTTCCTCCGGGCGAGATCGGCACGCAAGTCGTAGGGCTTGGGCAGGGTGACATTGAAAAGGGTTTCGAATGCCGCGACCAGGGCGGCAAAGGACTGGCGGTTTCCCTGTCCGTCCGTCACCAGACCGGAATAGTCCAGCGAGGCGATCAGTTCCATCAGGTTCACCTGGGAACCTTTCCAATGAAGGGCGGGATGTCTCTTCGTCTTTTCATCGGCAGGTGACGGCGCGGCATGGATCTCGGGATGGTCCGCCATGAAATGGAGCAGGTCCGCCTCCATCCTGACAAGGGCGGCGGCTTTCGTCAGGTAGATGTCCGTCAGCCCCTCAAGGGTGGGATACGCCCCGTGCCGGTAGGTTTCCAGCTCCAGTTCCAGACGGCGCAGCTGCCTTAGCTTCACGATGACGGGCTGCCCGCCGTCGGTTATTGATTGCAGGCGGTTCATGAATTCCGTATAGGCGGATGATAATTCCGCTTCCGTAAACCCTTTCTTTTCCCGGACGGCCTTCGCGAAGCAGTCGAGAAGACGGTCTGTCATTGATGTTTCCATAAGATTGCTTTTTAGGTTCAAATTCAGGAACACAAGGACGAACACCATGCCACTGAAGAAGGATGCGCCTGTTTGAACCATGTAAGTGGCGGATATTCAGGGAAATAAAAAAATGGGACGTACAAGGGTGTAAACAAAAAGCGTACACCTCCCTTACACTGTTTGTAAGGAAAGTGTACACTTTCTGTAAGCCCCCTTGTACTTCGGGCTATCCCGCTGTTTCCCAGAGGAAGGAGACGAGCACGTCCGTATTATGAAACTCTTTCATCGGGGTGTATTGTCTGCCGCAAACATAAGCATAAACAGGCGGGTACGCAAGATACAGGGCGTAGTAAACCAAGGGGACGTGAAGTCATACCCCCTTGATTCAATACCCTTTTTTGTCAGATGATCCCGTATTTGCGTAATTTCTCATACAGGGTGGTCCGGCTGATGTCCAGCATCCTGGCTGCCCTCACCCGGTTGTTTCCGACCTGTTCAAGCGTCCGGAGCAACAGTTGTTTCTCTTTCTCCTCCTCCGTGAGGCAGGGCACCTCTTCCAGTCTTAACGTCAGGTCCAGATGCAGATCGGTTGCGGTGATCCAGTTGCCGCCTGCCATCAGAAGGGCGCGGCGGACGGTGTTCCTCAGCTCGCGGATGTTGCCCGGCCAGGAATACTGTCTCAGGGCCGCCTCCGCCAGCCGGTCGAAACCCTGCACCCGTTTCTGGTGCTCCTCCGAGAGGTGCGCCAGAAGGAAACGGGCCAACGGAAGGATGTCATCCGGACATTCCGAGAGCGTCGGAACGCGGATGGTGAACTCGTTCAGCCGATGGAACAGGTCCTCCCGGAAACGCCCCTCGGCGATGGCACTCTCCAGGTCCTCGTTGGTGGCGGATATCAGGCGGATGTCGAAGCCACGTTCCCGGGTCGAGCCCACCGGTCGGTAGCATTTCTCCTGCAAGGCACGCAGAAGGAGCATCTGGGTTTTGTAGGAGAGGTTACCGATCTCGTCCAGGAACAGTGTGCCGCCGTCGGCTTCCCGAAGCAGTCCCGCCCTGTCGCTGTCGGCACCGGTGAACGCTCCTTTGCGGTGGCCGAAGAACTCGGAGGCGGCCAGCTCCTCGGGGATGGAGCCGCAGTCCACTGTCACGTACGGCTTGTTCCTCCGGCGGCTCTGCTCGTGCAGTTCGCGGGCTATATGTTCCTTACCCGTCCCGGATGCCCCGCGCAGCAGCACGGAGATGTCCGAGGCGGCGACCAGACCGATCTGCCGGTACATCTCCCGCGCCTTGTGGCTTTCCCCGCGATAGAACACGTTTCCGTCCCGCTTCGGACGGCTGAAGACCTTGCCGATGGCCTCCAGCAGCCTGTCCGGTTGTATGGGCTTGCAGAGATAGTTTACGGCACCTAGCTGCATGGCTTCCACGGCGTTCTCCACCTGCCCGTAACTCGTCATAATCACGAAGGGGACGGAGTAATATTTCGCGTTCATCCACTCAAGCAGTGAGGTGCTGTTGCCGTCCGGTAGGCGCAGGTCTGCCAGTATCAGGTCGAATTCCCTTTGTCCGATGGCTTTGCGGGCATCCGAAAGGGTTGCCACACAGGCGGTTTTCATGCTTTTTTTTACCAGCCAGTTACTGATGCTGCGGCTGAATATGATATCGTCTTCAATGATTAGGATTGTTTTCATAGGCTTTCCTTCCGCATCTTTTCTACGTATGCTGTCAGTTTTTCCACAGCACGGATGATCTCCCGAATTTCCATGAGCTGCCCGCCGGTCCACTCTGTTGCAGGATCCGTCACCAATTCCCGCAGGCGGGATAAGGGGAAGTCCAGACGGATGGTTTCCCATAAGGGCAACTTCTTGTGCAGGACAGAGACGGCTGCGGCCTTGTCTTTCCGGTCCAGGGCACTGGTCAATGCGGCAAGGTCTTTCCGGCTCTCTTCGATGAACAGGCCGAGCATTTCCTTTTTGTTGTCCTCACCTGCAAGGATCAGAGAGAAATCCGGTTCATGCTCCCGGAGGGATTTTTCTCCAACCACTTCCGTCACTGCGCTTATCAGTTCGTCCATGGAGAACGGCTTGCGGATGCAACTGGAAAAACCGCCTGACAAGTATCCGCCCTCATCATCGGCACGTGCCGTTACTGCCATGACGGGTACTGTCTTTGCGTTCTCTATATTGGATGACCGCAGCAGTTCGAGTATTCCGTAACCGTCCGTCTCAGGCATTTGCATATCCGTCAGCAACAGGTCATATCTGTGCGACCGGAGTCGCGCGATCAGTTCACGGCTGGTCTGGCAGCAGTCGCACCGTATTCCGTTGCGATGGAACATCTCCCGGATAATGTTCAGCTGTATCCGGTCATCGTCAATAACCAGCACATGGATGTCGTCCAGATGACAATCGACCACGGCAGGTGTTTCCTCAATCTGGGCAGATCCATCTGCCTCGAGGAGCGGCAGGAAAACGATAAAAGTGCTTCCTTCACTAGGTTTGCTTCTTACGGAAAGAGTCCCTTGCATCCCAGAGGCCAGCCTGCTTGCAATAGCCAGCCCCAACCCGAACCCCGGGATATCACGGGCATTGTCCAGCCGTTCAAAGGCTGCGAATATCCTGCCTTTTTCTTCCTCTGTCATTCCGGTACCAGTATCCTGTACAGAAAAATGAAGTTCTTTGTTCCTGTATTCCGCTTGTAAATTGATTTCACCCTGCTGGGTGAATTTGATGGCGTTGGAAAGCAGGTTGTTCAGGATTTGCTGGATCCGGGAACGGTCACCGCTTACTACCACATCTAGACCGGAAAAGGCGGTTGTCAGCCGCAGCTTTTTCTTTTTGGCCAGCGAACCGTAGTTCCGGGCTGTTTCACAGAAAAGGGTCTCCAGCCGGAAAATCGAAAGGCTGGGTTTGTTCCTGCCGGTATCCAGAAGGTAAAACTCGATCAGCGTATTTACTAGCCCGATCATGTAATCGGAAGAATGGAGTATATTTTCCGCATACTCGTCCTTGTGGCTCTTCTTTTCTTCGCCGTGGAGCAGTTCGGCGCATCCTTTGATAGTAGCCAGTGGTGCACGAAGGTCATGGGCGATGGTGAGCATCATGTTTTTTCTGGATTGCAGAAGCTCCGTGTTCTCACGGTTGGAGACTTCCAGCAGACGCTGGTACCGGCTTATCCTGTTCAGATCCCGATGGATAATGAGATACAGGAGGACGGTCAGCGACGAGACGAGGAGAGCCAGCAGGGAGACCGTATGAAACGAGCGGTCGCGTATGGAAATAAATTGCCTGTAACGCTTGTCAAGTCGTACTCCGGCATCCGCCTCAAAGTCCCTGACAATCCGGCGTAGCCTATGGTTCAGGTCCGTGTTGTTGCCGTACAGGAGGTCCATCTGTTCCAGCAGTCTTTCCCGTTCGATCTCCTGCACGTCGGTCACCTCCCTGTCAAGGGAATACAGCATGCTCATGACTGATGCGGTGCCCTGATGTTTACCACCGGACTGTCGCCGGCGTTCCAGCTGTTCCTTCTGCTGCAGATAGGCCGATTTTTTCCTCTCGGGTCTGATGAATGACCAGAAACCCTTCTTAGGGGTTTCCTCCTCCTTCTTTTTCTCGGCCGGAAGAACATCCGCCTGTCGGATACGGGACACGATTGCCGGAATCCTACGGTTCACGATCTTGCCGGTCTTGCGCAGACGCTCGAACGTGTCCATGACCGTATCCAGTAACAGTTCCTTTCTTTCCAGCAGCAGGCATAACGAATCTATGCGCGACTGTTGTTCGGGAGACTTCACATACCGTTTCAGTGTCTGCAACATGTTACAGACGCTATCTTTTTTTGTGTGGTAGAGTCCAAAGTCGCTTTCATCCCAAACGCTGGCTGTTTCACCGTAAGTGGCCAGTCCCAGCAGGCCTGCGTATGTTTCTCTGGCCAGATGCCGGATACAGGCCAGTTCCTGCTCATCCTGTCGCAAGCTGTTCCGCCTCGTCTGTTCCTTACGGAAGATATGAATGGTTAGGACGAGCAGGAGAAGCAGTATGACATATCCTAAAAGGATTTTAAGTTTCAACCACATGTAAGTACTTCATTCTTATATTGGAATCCTATAAAAAAGGCGTGTTCGCTCATATAAAAGGGAATAATAGAAACTTATGATAAAAGTTTGTTACTGTTTCAAGCCATTTGAGGATACCTCGCAAGTTTGCTATCACACAGTTGCTCTTTTAATTTTTTATACTCACTGAAAGGATAGGAAACTGCTTTTTATGACTGAAACAAATCACATCCCCTTTATTGGACATTACATTCTCATTCGATCATATTGTTTATTTCGGCTTCTCCGCTTTTTCACTTGCTCCACTGCTTCAGATATGATTCCCTTGTTTTCAAAAC
>ENA-ORSY01000556-ORSY01000556.1-human-gut-metagenome-genome-assembly--contig:-NODE-556-length-36807-cov-4.185514_pt1 | contig 36807 bp, 27 predicted proteins | sample MGYA00242193_ERZ509160 | MGnify/ENA primary metagenome ERZ509160 (study PRJEB26280, sample SAMEA2338670) | human gut metagenome | biome: human gut; feature: human-associated habitat; material: faeces...
AATTGGAAAACCCCGCCACCGTCTTGTCCGCCGTCACTGCACTGACAGTAATGGCCTGGGGCAATGCCGAGGGATAGCGATTGCTGATCTGTGCACCCACATTGCCGGCAGAGCAGCACACGGCCACACCCAGTGCTGCAGCCTTGTCCATCATGGCTGCAAAGCCCGCCCGATTTTGGCTGGTGCTCAGGCTCATATTCAGCACCCGTGCGCCCTTCGCCACAGCGTCCTCCATGGCGGCCAAAACCGCCGAGGCAGCGCAGGTGTCCGTACCGAAGCGCACCACTTTATAGGGCAATATTTTTACATTCTCATCTGTATTCCCGGCCAGCACCGAGGCCACCGCCGTGGCGTGCCAATAAGTGGCGCCCCGCTGCCGGGTGTCATAAGCCGCATTGGCTCTACCGTCGCCGGACAGATCTATGCCGTCAGACACCAGCCGCCCATGCAGCGCCGGGTGATCCAGCATAAAACCTGTATCAATTTGAGCGATAACCACCCGGTGACCCGGGATCTGCCGCCGGGCGCAAAAAGCGGTGGTACCCACCATCTTCCCTGCCCAGGGGCAAAGGTTACCGGTCAGGTTCGTATTCGTCTCTAATTGGCACAGGCTGTCCGGCTCCGCCGTGGCGCCGTCCTGCGCCAACTGTACCGCCGCCTTGCGGGCAGCCAACGGTGTATCATATTGCAAAATCGCCAAGCCGTCCGTCACCGCCGCTGCCACAGCACCGTAGTCCTTGCCGCCGTAGCCGGTAACTACCAGGCGGCACAGACCATAAGGATCACGCTCTAAATCCGCCTGCGCCACCGGGGCTTTCTCCAACAGAGCAGTATAGGCAGTCGCAAAGGTGCCGGAAGCGGCACCCGATTTTTGCATCACAGGCAGAGCCGCCCCCAGCATACTCACCAGGAGCGCCAGTACCAGCAGCAGCGCCGTGCCCCGCCGGGTGTATCTGTGACTCATCGGTTTCGTCTCCCGGCCAGCCAAAAGAACACCACGCAAAACACCACCAGCAGACAGGCCAGCACAAAGGCGATCCACTTGCCGATCAGCGGAATGGCACCAAAAAAGCCGATCCCCAGTACCAACACCAAAAACAGAATCACAAATATCAGCACGATGGCGGCGATTTTTTTGTTATTCATCTGCATTCTCCTTCAGTATCTCTTGCCGAACCACGCGGGCAACACCCTCCCGATCATTGGATGGCGCCAAAAAGCGAGCAGCCGCCTTGGCCGCATCCGTACCGTTCTCCATGGCATACGACCAACCGCAGTAGCGCAGCATATCCACATCGTTACCGCCGTCACCAAAACACATCACCTGGGCCGGGTCATAGTCCAGTTGCCCGCACAAGGCAGCCAAGGCCGTGGCCTTGCTGGTGCCCACCTTGCCGGCCTCCACATTGCACCCGATGGAGGAGGTGATCTCCACATGGCCCATGGTTTGCAAAAACGCGCGCAGTGCTCGGTTTTCTTCCATCGGTATAGTAAAGAGATTGAGCTTTTCCACCGTCATACCGACCAGTGCGTCTGCCACACTGTCCCGGTACACCACTTTCTCCAGCAGTTCGTCCACAAAGCTGTCCGGCACCCCGTCCAGCCGCGCCATGCCCTTGCGCCGGGCAGGCGCCACTGGCACCCCATCGGCATAGAATTCATAGTACACCGGGCGGCTGTCTAAATAAGCGCAGATCTGCCGCGCGTCCGCCAGCTGCATCGGGTCACTGTGGATCCGCTGTTTGTTCTGCACATCCCACACACCGGCGCCGTTGCTGAATACAATATAATCTAAAAAAGGCAGTTGGGCCTGTACCGGCTCCGTCAGCGCCAAAGTGCGACCGGTGGCCAACGCCAGGCGCACACCCTGTTGGCGGCAGGCAGCCAACGCCCGGCGGGTGGTCTCGCCTACCCGCTGATGGTCCGGCAGCATTAAAGTGCCGTCCAGGTCCATTGCAATGAGTTTGATCTGCATACAAATTCCTTCCTTTGATGATCTTATCAAACCCATTGTAGCATATTTGCGCAGTGTTGACTACTTCCATTCTATGTAAAAATCCGGTTATTTTTATGCAGATTTCTGTACATTTTCATTGACGGCAGGTAGGTGGCTATGGTATCTTAGTATTGGAATATTCTGTTCTAAAAATAAAATACAGAGGGGGGACGGTCACATGAATCATACAAATCATGTGCCGAAAAAAGAATGGATGGCCTACTGCGTCGGAGCACTGGGTCAAGGCATGGTCTATGCCATTATGAGCAGCTATATCTCAGACTTTTACATTAGCGTGCTGAAGCTCACACCTTTATTTGTGCTGCTGCTGATGCTGCTGGCGCGGGTGTGGGACGCCATTAACGACCCGATCATGGGCTATATTATGGACCACGCCAATCCAAAAAACGGCAAAATGAAGCCGTATCTCATTTACACACCCATTCCCATTGCCATACTGACGGTGCTGCTGTTCTACGCACCCAATATCAGCGACACAGCCAAGATGATCTACGCCGCCGTTACCTATGTGGCCTGGGGTATGATCTACACCGCCTCGGATGTGCCCTTCTGGGCACTGCCCAATGCCTTAACGCCCAACGCAGACGAGCGGGGCGGCATTATCAGCAAGGCGCGCACCGCCAACGGCGTGGGCTCTGCCGTACCTACCGCTTTCTTTATGGTACTGGGCTTTATTCTGCCCAAGTTCAATTTGTCCGGCACGGAGCTGGAAAAGACGAAGTATATGTGCATTGCCCTGTTTTGCGCCATTGTGGGCAATCTGCTGTTTATCCGGGTATATTTTAAGACCAAGGAACGGGTGAACATTCCGATTCCGCCTAAGAAGGACAAAAATCAGCCCTCTGCACTGAAGCTGATCTTCACCTGCAAGCCCTTAATGCTCACAGCACTGATGGGTATTCTCTCCGCCGCCCGGTATATGTACCAGGCCGGCGCAGTGCACGCCGCCCGTTACAGCTTTTATATCGGCAAGGACCTGACCGGTCTGTCCGCCGCGGAGCAGGAGGCGGCACTGCAAGGCAATATCTCGCTGGTGAGCACCGTGTTCAGCGTGGCCAGCGCCGTGGGTATGTTCGGCGCCATGCTGCTGATGCCGGTTCTGTTTAAGAAATTCAACTACAAACAGATCATTATTGCCACCAGCCTGCTGGGCGCCGTATCCAGTCTGATTATGTGGTGCATCGGGTATCAGCATTTCTGGGCCTGCGTGCCGTTTTTGGTACTCAGCTGCGTGCCCTGCGGCGCCATCAATGTGTGTGCCTTTGCCATGATCGGCGACTGTTTGGACTACATGGAGTGGAAGACCGGCACCCGGCTCACCGGTATGGGCTCTGCCATTCAGAGCTTTGTCACCAAACTGGGAGCGGCGCTCTCCACCTCCTTTATCATTCTCATGTACATTATTGTGGACCTGGATGTAGGCTCCATTAACGCCTCCGTCACCGCCAACCCGCTGCTGATGAGTCATGGGGTGCGGAGCGGTATATTCAGCGTGGTATCGCTGATCCCCGCCATCAGTCTGCTGGTATGCACCATTCCCATGTTCTTCTACAACCTGACCGGCGACTTTAGGGAGAAAATGGAAACGGAACTGGCTGCCCAGCGGGAGAAAAAAGGCATTACCATTACAGACTAAATTCACATAAGGACGAAAAAAATGACCGCATACACCAAACGCTTACAAAAAGTGACCGCTGTTCTGTGCACCACTGCCCTGCTGGCCGGGTGCGCCGCCGGCACCTCCGACAGCACAGAGCCTGCCGCCACCACCGCACAGGTCAAGGCCATCACCATTGAACCAACCGCTGCCTATCAGACAATGAACGGCTTTGGTGCTTCTGCCTGCTGGTGGAGCCAGGAGGTAGGCAATTGGGAGAACGCCAAGGATATTCTCTCCCTGCTGTATGACGAGAACAGCGGCATTGGGCTGAATATTTACCGCTACAACCTGGGCGCCGGTTCCAAGGACGACGCCACCATCACCGACCTGGACCGCCGGGCAGAAGCCTTTATAGACAAGGACGGCAGCTACCACTGGGAGCGGGACGCAGCAGCGCAAAATGCTCTGGCCCTGGCAAGAAGTATGAACGAAGACCTACGGGTAACCCTGTTCTCTAACAGTGCCCCGGTGTTTTACACCGCCAACGGCAAAGCCTACTGCGACTACCTGCCGGACGAGGAAAACTATGTAACCAACCTGGAGCCGGAGCGGTACGCAGACTTTGCCAAGTACAGCATTGCCTGCGCCAAGCACTTTACGGAGGCCGGGTATCGGGTCACCGGCCTGTCTCCCATTAATGAGCCGGAATGGAGCTGGCGGGGTTATGAAGACGGCACCGCCAAGCAGGAGGGCTGCTACTACTCCAAGACCCAGTGCCGGGATCTGTACAAGGTATTTTTGAAGCAAATGGCGCAGGAAGACGCGCTAAAGGACTGCCGGCTGGAAGGCTGGGAAAGCGGCCACATCGGCACGGACACCTGTATGGCATACCTCAAGACCATGTTTGGCAAAAGCGGTGTCAACGGACTGAAAAACAACGCCCTTCGCAAGGGTATGCCCACGCTGGCACTTCATTCTTACTGGGCCAGCCCGGAGGAGAAGCAGACCTTTGCCAATGCCATAGCCACCACCTACGGCAGCAATTACAAGCTGGCGCTGACGGAATACTGCCAAATGACCGAGGACCAAAACAGCGGCGTGTACGACCTGATCCAAAAGAACGGTATGGACAGCGGCCTGGGCATGGAATACGGTCTGGCACTGGCCGGGATCATTCACCAGGATCTGACGGTGCTGAACGTGGTAGAATGGGACTGGTGGACCGCCTGCGCCTTTGGCGGCTACACCGACGGGCTGGTGTACCTGGACAAGGACAGCCATCAAATCGAAACCTCCAAGCGGCTGTGGGTACTGGGCAACTTCTCCAAATTCACCGACGAGGGTAGCGTACGCATTTCCATTACCCTACCGAAGGAACTGAACGATGTGCAGTCCGTGGCATTCAAAAACCCCAATGGCACCGTTACCGCCGTGTTCATCAACAACACGGATAAGGCCCGCAGCACCACCCTGGCGCTGGACGGTTACACACGCCACACCACCTATGTGACCGACAAGGACAACGACTTGGCAAAGACAGACAGCGGCACCGCCGCCGATGCCTTTACCCTTCCTGCCCGCTCCGTCACCACCCTGGTGCTGGAAAAGTAAAAGCAAAGCAAAAAGGAGCCTCGCTTCATCAGCGAGGCTCCTTTTTTGTGCGTATGTATGGAGAAGCGGGCGGCAGATTGCCGCCCCTACGAAAGCGTTATTATAACCAGATGACCGTAGGGGCGGATAGCATCCGCCCGCCCTGTGTGTCAACGATGCAGAATACAATACACATCGCACCGCGGCCGATATGGGCATTTGGGTGGCCTGCAATCCACAAAAAAGCCGCCCACTGCAAGGCAATGGGTGGCGGTGGTGCAAAGCACCTTACTTTTTATTGATCTCTTTGGAATACTTGGCCAAATACACGGTGCGCATCAAGAAGCACTCCACCTTGGGCACATAATGGGGGCGATTGAAAATATCCGTGTCAATCACGGCCTCGCAGCCCTTATCCATAATGATCTCCAGCGCCTGCATATCCCCGTCGGAATTGCCGGTGATGATGGCGCCGTTGCCCTGAATCAGGATTGCATTGCGGCTGTCCATAGCCTTGGCAATATCTTTGGCACAAGCGTCTGTATCACCGTCGATCCACGGGCGGTTTTTCACATCCACGCCGGCGATCTGTGCAAAGTCGTCGATCATAGGAATCATATCTTCACCTGTGCAGGACACAGCGATCACATCCGGATCGGTCACATGCTTGATGATGGAGCAATCCTGACTGTCATAAATGGCCTTATGGATCTTGGCGCACTTGGGTGCAATGCCGGTAATGCCCAGCCCGGTCTCCAAATCCACATCAACGGTCTCTCCGCCAACGGTCAAGCTAAAGGTCTTGCCGTTGCGAACGGAGGATCCCAGATCACAAATGCTCTCCGGCATAGCCACAGCGCCATTCTTTTTCAGGTAAAAGTTGCGCTTACCCTCGTCAGAATATGTCTCTGCCCAGGAATGACGCAGATAGTTGTCCTTGATCACCCGCTGGCAGCACTTCTCCAATGCGTCTGCAATCTCAAAGGCCTGCTCATAGGTATCGCCCATGCACAGAGTGCCATGGTGCATCAACATAATGGCACGGCAGCCCGGGTTCATCATAATGCACGTCTCTACCTTCTTGCGCAGAGAATTGGTGGTAGACATAGCATAATCGGCGCAGGGCACCTTCGTGCCCAGGACCGGCTGAAAATCTTTGTAAACATTGCGGATCTCCATGCCGGTAATGCTGACGATGGTGGCCGCCTTCTGGTGGGTGTGGATCACAAAATCCACGGTGGGATGGTGGCGATACGCCGCAGCGTGCACACCCTTCTCGGAAGAGGGCTTAATATCGCCCTCGTAGGAGCAGTTCTCAATATTAACCACAACCACTTCTTCCGGCGTCAGCGTTTCATACGCCCGACCGGAGGGTGTGATCACAAACTGGGTGTCAGAAATACGGGCGGATACATTGCCCCAGGTACGGGCGATCAGACCGCTTTCCACCAGCTTTTTGCCGGCCGCAACGACCAGCTTTTTTGCTTCTTCTAATTCGTAAGCCATGTGTTTTCCCCTTAAAATCGTATTTTTGCCCCGGGGGCAAAAGCACCAAAAGGACGGCCGGGCATCACTGCCCGGTACCGCCCTTGGTAAAAAATCTTACGCCTCGATGCAAACGCAGTTCTTGAACACATTCTCAAATCTGTTCAGGCAGTCGTCAATCATCTCTTCCGTATAAGCGGCGGAAGTGTACAGACGAGAACCGGCCAAAGTTACCAAGCCCTCTGCCATGTAAGCAGCGCCCATGTGCTCCATCTCGGACTGACGCTTGCCGGTCTCCTTCAAGGTGTGCGGAATGGTCCACGGATGCTTCCAGTCCACCTTAAAGTGCATGGTACCAACGGTATCCAAGTGGCATACAGAACCCTGGTTGAAGCACACGAAGGGCAGGTCATACTTCTTGATCAGCGCCTGCAAGCCGTGTACCAGACGATCCGCCATCTTACCGGCTACCTGGCAGGCGTTACGCTTCTCGATCTCGCAAATGGCAGTGTAACCTGCGCAGCAGGAGATGGGGGTGGCAGCCATGGTGCCGCCGCACATTGCCTTATGGATCTTCTTGCCGGAGCCGTTGCCCTTATCCAGGCCGGCGCCTAAGTATTTCATAACCTCTCTGTGGCCGCCGATACCGCCTGCACCCGGGTAACCGCCGGCAATCACCTTACCGAAGATGGTGATGTCGGGATCAATGCCAAAGTAGCCCTGCGCACCGGACACGCCGATACGGAAGCCGGTTACAACCTCGTCGCAAACCAGCAGAGCGCCGTACTTGCGGCACAGTGCCTGTACGCCCTTGGGGAAGTCCTTGTCTACCGGACGGGTACCGGACTCCGGACCAATGGCCTCAATGAACACGGCAGCAGTGCCGCCGCGGAACTTATTCAGGATCAGCTTGCGCTCCAGGCTCTTCAGATCATTGGGGAAGAACTCCTGGGTGTGCTTGAATACGAACAGCGGTACGCCGTGAGACTGCAAATTCATGGTACCGGGCACACGCATGCCCCATGCCAGCTGATCGGACCAGCCGTGATAAGCGCCGCCCATCTTGATGATGTTCTTATGGCCGGTAGCCAGACGGGCCACACGCACAGCGCACATGCAGGCCTCTGTACCGGAACCCAGCATACGGAACATCTCTACGGAAGGAACACAGTCGGAGATCTTCTTAGCCAGCTTGTACTCATATTCATGGAACAGACCGGTGGAAGGACCGCAATCGTCCAGCAATTCCTTAACCTTCTCCTTCACCACATCGTCGTTGGAGCCCAGGATGGTGGGACCGCCGGCCTGCAGGAAGTCGTAATACTCGTTGCCATCAATATCATAGAGTTTAGCACCCTTGGCCTTGGTCATCACGATGGGGAAAGGATAGTTAAACGCCAGGTTGTGCTGCACACCGCCGGGAATGATCTCTTTCGCCTCGGTGATCATCGCCTTAGACTTAGCGCACTTCTTGTCGAAGTATTCTTCTTCATACTTCTTCAGTGCAGCCGGGCTGATGGAATAAATGGGCTTTTTGATGAGCGCGTCCAGCTGAGCGGTGACCTGCGCTGCATCAAGATACTCAGAAATTGCAAATCGGGTATCCATAATGGTCGTTCCTCCTTAAAATTCATGAGTCGTCGCTCACCCCAAAGGGCGTGAGCCATCGCTCACATAAAATACACCTTTAGTATATCACTTTTTAATGATTTGTCAAATAGATACTTGCAATAATTTGTTCAATTTTCCCGCATTTTTATTCAGATTTCTTGCAATAACGGATAAATAATGATAATATAAGAAAAGTGAATTGCGGTTCACGCTTTACAGAGAGGGAGTATTTGTACGGATTGCACAAAGGGCTTTTCCGTTCTTTGTGCAAGGCTACAAAATTTTTTGAAATGGTAAATAAACATCACAAGGACGCATTTGACCGCATTTCCGAGGAGCGACGGGAGCGCATACTGGAAGTGGGCACCGAGGAGTTTTCCTCCAAAGGGTACGAAAACGCCAACATCAATGTGATCGCCAAGAACGCAGGGATCAGCATTGGGCTGATGTACAAGTACTTTGCGACCAAAGAGGATCTGTTCATCACCTGCATTCAGCGAGGCATGCGTATTCTGTCCCAGGTGATCGAGGAGATTATGGCCAGCGACGACAAGCTGCTGGTCAAGGCAGAAAAGCTCATTCGCGCCACCTGCGTCCATTCCAAGCGAAATGCCAATTACATTCGGCTGTATAATGAGATCGCCTCGGAAAAAGACAGCGAACGCACCCAAATGCTGGTGCGGGAGATTGAGAGCGAGACCAGCGGTATCTACACCACGGCCATTGCGCAGGCGCTGGCCAAGGGAGATGTGCGCCCGGATCTGGATCCCCGGCTCTTTGCCTTCTTTTTGGACAATCTGCTGATGTCCCTGCAATTCTCTTACACCTGCGACTACTACAAGGAGCGGTTCAAGTTCTACACCGGCGTAGATGTGGAGGAAATGGACGAGGAGCGGGTGATCGGTCAACTGCTGAAATTTGTGGAGAGCGCATTTACATTTGAAAAGAAGTGACGGTATTTACCGCGTACAACACCATGGGAGGATATTTTATGAGCAAATATGTAATCACCTACGATGTGGGCACCACCGGGGTCAAGACCTGTCTGATTGAGATCGGCGACACCATGCGCATCCTGGCCTCTGACACCGCAGGCTACGGTCTGTATGTGGATGATGAGACCGGCGTAAAGGGCGGCGCCGAGCAGGACGCCGATGAATGGTGGAGCGCCATGTGCAGCACCACCCGCAATGTGTTCAATAAGTGCGTAGGCGTGACCAAAGACCAGGTAGAGGGCATCAGCTTCTGCTCTGCCATGCAGGGTTTGGTCCTGGTAGACAAAGCGGGCAATTGCATTCGCCGCCCCATGACCTATATGGACCAGCGAGCCGGCGATGAGCTGAAGAAGGGCATTGCCCACGGCGTACAAATCGCCGGTGCGGAAGTGACCAAGCTGCTCAAGTACCTGCGCTATACCGGTGCCGTATCCTCCTCTGTTAAGGACCCTATTTGGAAGTACCGCTGGGTGCGGGAGCACGAGCCGGAAAACTTTAAGAAAGTCTATAAGTGGCTGGATGTGAAAGAGTATCTCATCTGCCGCCTGACCGGTGAATTCGTGATGACCCAGGATTCTGCATTCGGCACCCTGCTGTATGACACCCGCAAGGGCCACGAGGGCTGGTGCAAGCCCATTTGCGATATGGTAGGCGTGGATATGAAGCACCTGCCGGAGATCAAAAAGTGCACCGATAAAGTGGGCGAAGTCACTGCCAAGGCTGCCGAGGAACTGGGTCTGGCTCAGGGCACCGCTGTGTACGGCGGCGGCGGCGACGCCTCTTTGATCGGCGTAGGCGCCGGAGCGGTAGAGATTGGCGACGCGCACATTTACAGCGGCACCTCCGGCTGGGTGGGCACCGTTGTGCCGGAGCAGATGGTTGATACCGGTGCGATGATGGCTGCCATTGTAGGCGCCAATCCGGAGACCTTTAACTACTTTGGTGAGCTGGAGACCTCCAACAAGTGCGTAGGCTGGGTCAAGGATCATTTGGCGCTGGACGAGATCGGCGTGTTCTTAAAGCGCTACGGCAACGCGACCGACAGCCTGGAGCAGGTAGAATTCAATATGTACGACTACCTGGAAGAAGTGATTGACACCATTCCCGCCGGTTCCAACGGCGTGATCTTTACCCCCTGGCTTCACGGCAACCGCTGTCCCTTTGAGGATCCCAATGCCGCCGGTATGTTCTTTAACATTCGGCTGAATGTAGGCAAAACAGAGCTGATCCGCGCCGTTGTGGAGGGCATCTGTTTCCACATGCGCTGGATGCTGGAGCGCCAGGAATTGAAAACCACCAAGTATCAAAAGTCCAAGACCGTGCGCTTCTGCGGCGGCGGCGCTTTGGGCGAAACCACCTGCCAGATTTTGGCCGATATTCTCCAGCGTGATGTGGTGGTGGTAGAGTCCCCGCAAAACATCGGCGCCGTGGGTGCAGCCGCTTGTATCGCCGTAGGTATGGGCGCCATCCCCTCCATCTTTGATGTAAAGAAGCTGATCCCGGTAAAGACCACTTATAAGCCCAACCCGGCCAACAAGGCAGTCTATGACCGCAACTTCAAAGTGTTTAAGAACCTGTACAAGGCCAACAAAGAGAATTTTGCCATTCTCAACGGCTAAGCCCTTACATAAAGGAACAACCCCTGCACCCGGTGTGCAGGGGTTGTTTTTTATCACAAAGCAAAAGCGCCGCGGAAGAACCGCAGCGCTTTGTTTTTTTATTTGGCTTTACTCGCCCTTGGGTGCGTAGAAGTCTACCAGTGCAGCCAGCTTGTTGTACTTCTCAATAGAGTTCTCCGCCGCAATGCTAAACAGCTGCTCCGCCTTGCCGGGGAAGGAACGCTTCAGCGCAGAGTAACGGGTCTCGCCCTCGATGAACTGTACATAATCGGCGCTGGGTGCCTTGCTGTCCAGGGTAAAGGGATTTTTCCCTGCCTTGGCCAGATCCGGGTTAAAGCGGAACAGGTTCCAGTACCCGGCGGCAACCGCCTTCTTCTGCTCTGCCTGGTTAAAGGGCATCTTAATGCCGTGGTTAATACAGGGGGCATAGCAGATGATGATGGACGGGCCGTCATAAGCCGCAGCCTCCTGGAACGCCTTTAAGCACTGATTGGCATTGGCACCCATAGCCACCTGAGCCACATACACATAACCGTAGCTCATCGCAATCTGCGCCAGGTCTTTCTTCTTGACCACCTTACCGGAGGCAGCAAACTTGGCCACAGCGCCGGTCTGGGTGGCCTTAGAGGCCTGACCGCCGGTGTTGGAGTACACCTCCGTATCAAACACAACAATGTTCACATTCTCATTGGACGCGATCACATGATCCAGGCCGCCAAAGCCAATGTCGTAGGCCCAGCCGTCGCCGCCAAAGATAAACTGGTACTTCTTGGCCGCATAATCTGCGTCTTTCAGGAAATCGGCAGCCGCCGCCTTGGCGTCACCCTCCAGCGCTGCCGTCTGCAATGCAGCGATCAGTGCCTGGGCAGGCTCCGTATTGGTAGCAGCGTCCTCATAGGTGTCCAGCCAAGCCTGGGCTTTGTCCGCCACCGGGGTGTCCAGCAGCTGCTGGGCGTCCATAGCCAGCCGCTCGCGGATCTGCTTTTGTGCCAATAGCATACCGTAGCCGAACTCAGCGTTGTCCTCAAACAGAGAGTTGGACCAAGCGGGGCCGTGGCCGTTCTTGTCTACCGTGTAAGGAGTAGAGGGTGCGGAACCGCCCCAAATGGAGGAGCAGCCGGTGGCATTGGCAATGTACATACGGTCGCCGTACAGCTGGGTGGCCAGCTTGGCATACGGAGTCTCGCCGCAGCCTGCGCAAGCGCCGGAGAACTCCAAATACGGCTTTCTGTACTGCACGCCGATGGTATTGTTGGTAAGCAGCTCCGGTTTTTCGGAGGTGTCCACCAGTGCATCATAGATCTTTTGCCGATCCAGCTCGCTGGCAATGGGTTTCATGGTCAGGGACTTGGTGGGACACACATTGGCGCAGGAGGCGCAGCCGGTGCAGTCCAGTACGGACACAATCAGGGCGTACTGATAATCCGCTCTCTTGTGCTTCACCATGGTGGTGCCCTCCGGCGCGGCAGCCGCTTCCTCTGCATTCATAGCAATGGGACGAATCACTGCATGAGGGCAGACCATGGCACACAGGTTACACTGGGCGCACTTGGTGCCGTCCCACTGGGGTACGGTAATGGCAATGCCCCGCTTCTCAAAGGCGGCAGAACCGGCAGGATATACGCCGTCCGCCCGATCAGCAAAGGCAGATACCGGTAGATCGTCGCCGTGCAGGCGGCCAACCGGATCCAGAATTTCCTTGACAAACTTCTTCATCTCCGGACGATCGGTGGGTACTTCCAGCCGGCGGGGTGCGTCTTCTGCAGTCTTCCAGCTGTCCGGCACATCCACCTTTACAATCTCCTGGGCGCCACGGTCAATGCCGGCAAAGTTGGCATTCACCACCGCCTCGCCTTTCTTGGAGAACTTCTTGACCACGGCGGCCTTCATCAGCTCAATAGCCTTCTCTACCGGCAAAATACCGGAGATGGCAAAGAATGCAGACTGCAAGATGGTGGAAGCACGACCGGGCAAGCCCACTTCCTCTGCGATCTTAATGCCGTTAATGATATAGAAATGGATGTTGTTCTCTGCAATATAGCGCTTCATGGACGCAGGCAGCTGGCTGTCCAGCTGATCCGGGGTCCAAATACAGTTGAGCAGGAAAGTGCCGCCGGGCACCAGATCCTGTACCATATCATACTTGGTCACATAGGACGGGCAGTGGCAGGCCACAAAGTTGGCCTTGTTGATTAAATAGGTAGAGGTAATGGGTGACGAGCCAAAGCGCAGGTGGGACACGGTAATGCCGCCGGACTTCTTGGAGTCATAGAAGAAGTAACCCTGGGCAAACATATCCGTATTGTCGCCGATGATCTTAATGGAGTCCTTGTTGGCGCCAACGGTGCCGTCGGAGCCCAGACCCCAAAACTTACAAGAAGTGGTGCCTGCCGGGGTGGTGTCCGGGTTCTCGGTCACCGGCAGGGACAAGTGGGTCACATCGTCCTCAATGGACAGAGTGAACTCCGGCTTGGGCTGGGGCGCAGCCATATTGTTGTACACAGCGATAATATGCGCCGGTACGGTGTCCTTAGATCCTAAGCCGAAACGACCGCCGTACACCGGCACATCGTTAAAGGCAGAGCCTTTCAGCGCAGCCACCACATCCAGGAACAGCGGCTCACCTAAGGAGCCGGGCTCCTTCGTTCTATCTAACACGGAAATGTGCTTCACCGTCTCCGGCAGGGCAGCCAGCAGATGTTTGGCGCTGAAGGGGCGATACAGGTGCACCTTGACCATGCCCACTTTTTCGCCGCGGGCGTTCAGAAAATCTACGGTTTCCTGAATGGTGTCGCACACAGAGCCCATAGCCACAATCACACGGTCTGCATCCGGCGCGCCGTAGTAGTTAAACAGCCGGTAATCCGTGCCCAGCTTCTCGTTGATGGTGTTCATATACATCTCAGTAGTGGCAACTGCGTCGTTATAGTAGCGGTTGCATGCCTCTCTGTGCTGGAAGAACACATCACTGTTCTCCGCAGAGCCGCGCAACACCGGCTTCTCCGGGTTCAGGGCGCGGGCGCGGAACGCCTGCACGTCGTCCATATCCACCATAGACCGCAGGTCCTCATAGTCCCAGGTCTCAATCTTCTGCACCTCATGAGAGGTACGGAAGCCGTCAAAGAAATGCAAAAACGGCACACGGCTCTTTAAGGTAGACAGGTGAGCCACAGCGCCCAGATCCATTACCTCCTGCACATTGGCAGAGCAAAGCATGGCATAGCCGGTCTGGCGGCAGGCCATCACATCGGAATGGTCGCCAAAGATATTCAGCGCGTGGGTAGACACGCAGCGGGCAGACACATGAATAACGGACGGAATCAGTTCGCCGGCGATCTTGTACATATTGGGGATCATCAGCAGTAGACCCTGTGACGCGGTGTAAGTGGTAGTCAGCGCACCGGCAGACAAAGAACCGTGCACGGCGCCGGCGGCACCGGCCTCAGACTCCATCTCCGCCACCTTGACCGTTTGGCCAAACAGGTTCTTAACCCCGCGAGCGGCCATGGCGTCCGTCTCCTCCGCCATGGTGGATGAGGGGGTGATGGGATAAATGGCGGCAACTTCTGTAAACGCGTAGCTGACATGGGCAGCGGCGCTGTTACCGTCCATGGTTTTTTTCTTTCTGTTCATGGAATTTCCTCCTGTATTTTATCTTACAGATAACAACCTCAGTTTGGGCGCAAACCCACAACTATACCAATTATAGCACTCCGGCGTGCGGAATTCAACACAACAATTTCGTGTTTCTGTATAATAATAACAAAAAGCAGCGCATAGACACTGCTTTTTTGTCGATTATTTCGTTTTTTTCACCAATTGTCGCTTAGTCGTCGTCGCCCAGCAGATTCTCAATATTTTCAAAATTGAATTTGGCGGTGTCCGCGCCTTTCTTCACTGTGACTTTGGCGCTCTTTTGCGTGTGCTCCAGCTCCACCTGCACCTTTACATCCCCCCGGTACTTTTTCTCCGTGGTGTAGGTAAAGGTGTTGCCGATCTCCAGGGTCACTTTTTTCTCGTCCACCTGCTTGCCGTTAATGGTAATGCGCAGCTTGTCCGTGCGGGTATCTGTGCCGGCAGGCAGAGAAACGGAAATGTGAATTTTTCGATTGGCGGCCACGGTGGTTGTGGTAGTCGTGGTCTTTTTCGTGGTGGTTTCGTTCTTCTTGGTTGCCTTTTCCGTCTTGTCCTTGCCGTCCTTTGCAGCCGAACCGCCGTTGCCGGCGGATTTGCCGTCGGCAGCGCTCTCCCCTGCCGCCACGGTGTTGCCCTTGGCGTCCGTTTGGGGTATGGTAACCACCCGGGTTTGGGCTTTGCCGTCCTTATCCGTAACGGTCTTGCCGTTCTCATCGGTCACATCCACCACAGCTGTGACCTCCTGTTCTGTATATTGCTTTTTGCTGCAAGCAGCGAATGCCAGTACCATACTGCAAGCCAGCAGCAATGCCATTGCTTTTTTCATTATAACAGCTCCTTTATATCCGTTCATCCGGTTGTAAAAACGCCTGCATCGCCGCATCGCTGGGCATACGCCAATCGCCCCGGGGGCTCAGCGACACAGAACCCACCTTGGGCGAATCCGGAATACAGGAACGCTTAAATTGACTGATAAAGAACCGGCGCAAAAATTCCGTCAGCCACCGGTCAATGGTGGGGCGATCGTACTGCCCGTCAAAGGCTTTCTCCGCCAGCACGGCCAGCTTTTTCCGGTCAAAGCCGAAGCGCACAAAGTGATAGAGGAAAAAGTCATGCAATTCATAGGGGCCGATCTTCTCCTCCGTTTTTTGGGCGATCTTGCCATTGGCGTCCGGAGGCAGCAGCTCTGGCGACACCGGCGTGTCCAGCACATCCCGCAAGATCTCTTCCGTGCGGCCACCTAACTCCCCGGCCACATAATCCACCAGGTATCGCACCAGCGTCTTGGGCACAGAGGCATTCACGCCGTACATACTCATGTGGTCGCCGTTGTAAGTACACCAGCCCATGGCCAGCTCGCTCAGATCGCCGGTGCCCACCAGCAGGCAGTTCTCTTTATTGGCCAGGTCAAAGAGGATTTGGGTGCGCTCTCTGGCCTGGGTGTTCTCATAAGTAATGTCATGCACCGACGGGTCGTGACCAATGTCCGCCATGTGCTGCACACAAGCGTCTGCAATGGAGATCTCTCGCCGGGTGACCCCCAGCGCTTCCATAAGATCCAGCGCGTTGCGATAGGTGCGGTCCGTGGTGCCAAACCCGGGCATGGTCACACCCAGCACGGCGCTGGCCGGTTTACCCAGCAGCTCCATGGCGCGCACAGCCACCAGCAGCGCCAAGGTGGAGTCCAGACCGCCGCTGATCCCCAGCACACAACCCTTGGAGCCTACATGCTCCAGTCGCCCGGCCAAACCGCTGGCCTGGAGCAGGAAGATCTCCTTGCACCGCTCTCGGCGCTGGGCGTCCGCTGCCGGCACAAAGGGGTGTGGGTCCACCATGCGGTACGCCAAATCATTCTCTGCATTGGGCACCGGGCAAGACTGTACCGCCGCGCCGGGCTGGTTCTCAAAGGACATATTTTGCCGCCGCTGGGCATTCAACTTCTCCACATCCACATCGGCAACGGTGAGCACGCTTTCCCGGGCAAACCGCTCCCCCTCTGCCAAAATGCCGCCGTTCTCCGCCACTAAGGTGGCGCCGCTGAACACCAGATCCGTGGTGCTCTCATGCACCCCGGCGCCGGCATACACATACCCGGCCACGCAGCGGGCGGACTGACCGGCCACCAGATCCCGACGATAAGCCGCCTTGGACACATACTCATCGCTGGCAGACAGATTGGCGATCAAATTGGCGCCTTGCATCGCCAAAGCACCGCTGGGAGGCTGAGGCACCCACAGATCCTCGCACAGCTCCACACCCAGCAGCACGCCGCTGCCCAGGTCAAACAGTTGACTGCCCATGGGAACGCCGTTCACCATCTGTACCGTATTGAAATCCGCGCCGGAGGCGAACCAGCGCTTTTCGTAAAACTCATTATAATTGGCCAGATGCACCTTGGGCACCATGCCCTGCACCTGCCCGTCCCGGAGCAACAGGGCACAGTTATAAAGGCTATTCTTATAGGGCACCGGGGCGCCGATCAGCACCGCAATGTCCTTGCCCGCCGTATAGGCAGCCAGTCGCTGCACCGCCAGATCCGCCGCCTGCTGGAGCGCAGCGGTAAAGAACAGATCGGCGCAGGTGTAGCCGGTGACGGACAGCTCCGGGGTCACCAGCAGGCGTACCTGCTGCGCCACAGCCCGGTCGATTACTGTCTCCAGCTGCCCGGCGTTATAATCCGGGTCTGCCACGCGCAAACGGGGCGCTGCCGCCGCTACTCTGAAAAATCCGTAATTCATTTCTTCTCTCCGCTCAGCATGGTAATTTTATAACCAAAGGTGGCTGTCTCCCCCGGCTGCAAAACGGTCACGCCCCGACGGTGTTCCAGGGTGCCGTCCTCGTCCGTACAATGAGAAATGCCGCTCCAAGGCTCCAGTGCCACAAAGGGGGCGTCATTCTCTGCGGACCAAACCAGCAAGTTGGCCATATCTTGGTACTCCACCCGCACGCCGTAGCCCATCGGACCCAGCAAGGTAGCCGCTTTGGCTTCCACCTGATCAAAAATCAATGCGTCGTCATAAAACAGATCGTGCCGCAGGGGCAGCTCCTGCCCATTCACCAGCACATTGTACCGACGCGCCGGATCCACGATCCCGGTTTGGTGATCCGGGCGCAAAGGCGCCTTCGTCACAGGACGATCAAAGCGCACCTTGTAATCCTCAAACCGTTCCCCTGCTGCCAGCGGGCAGTTAAAGGCCGGATGGCCGCCGATCACAAAGGGCATAGGCTCCCCGCCGCTGTTAATAATATGATACGTCACGGCAACGGTGCTGTCCACCAACTCATAGCGGATCTCCAGCCGATAATCAAAGGGGTACGCCGCCAAGGTGTTGTCATCTGCCACTTGGGTAAAGGTGGCGCCGTTGCGGTGGTGCTCCGTCAGTGTAAAGGGGTTAATGCGGGCCACGCCGTGGCGCTTCATACGGCAGGGCTTGCCAAATGCGGTAGACGCCCCCTTGGGCAGCACCCCCACAATGGGAAAGCAAACCGGCGCCTGACCGGCCCAGTAAGCCGGGTCCCCCTGCCAAAGATATTCTCGGCCGTCCCGCACCAGGGAGCGGAGCATCGCCCCCGCGTCCGTAACGGTGACGGCACAGTGTTCATTTTTTAATGTCAGTTCCATAAGAACCCTCCAGTCCCCTTTATTATAGCTTATCCCTACCGGCATTGCAATAAAAACAGGCGGGGTTTTCAGAGTTTACAAAAAAGCCAAAATCTACCTGCAAAATGTTGCAAATCCCCTGCATATAGTATAGAATATGAGTAGCCTTGCGCAAATGCGACAGACAGAGGAGAACGGCAATGGATATTGATACCTTTATTCACGAAGCCATTTTTGGCGAGAAAGAACAGCACCGCATTTTTTACTACCTGATGTGGGAGAACCTGCAGGAGGTGGGCTATGTAATCACCGATGAGAGCGGCTATGAGATTGACAGTGTGTTCAAGGCGGTGGCACTGCAAAATCTGGTAGGCGAGTTTGCCTACCGGTTGTATGATACAGTCAACGAAACCGGATATGAGGATGTACTGGAGTACCTGGGCACACTGGCTATCGGCGAGGACGATATTCTGCAATACTGCGAGAACGACCCGGAAATTCTGGTAGAGCCGGAGGATTTCGAGCTAACGGTAAAAAACGCGCTGGATACCATCACGGAGCGCACAGCGGACAAGCTGTTAGAGGAATTCTCTGCCGATGATCTGTTTGACTACCTGTTTACCGCCACTTATGACTTTGAGCAAGACTTTACCTACGAGTTTGAGGACACGGACGAATTTCAGGCCTTTGTGGACTCCAACGCAGACCAGCTGGACAACTATAAAGAGGAATACCCGGCTGTTATGCGCTGGGTGGAAGGCGGTATGGTCTGCTGAGCGAATGACAAATATCTATACAAAAAGGGACCTGGATTCAGGTCCCTTTTGCTTTGTATCGTCTGTTATTTATTGCTCTTGTTTCCATTGCCGACTTTGTTCCCGGCAGCGTGTAGCTGCTGGGCAATCTCGGCCAAGCCGGCAGACATGGCGGAGATCATGCGCACCGTTTCTTCCTTGGTATAATCATTGCTGCAATAATCGTTGAGCGCACCGAAAAAGCCAAAAGCCAAAAAGCTCTTGCTCACGGAGGAGCGCTGACTGCGAAAATCCAAAAATTTGTTTTTGCCGATATGATCCGCAATCACATCCGTAATGGCAGCAATATCCAAATACGGCTCAATATTTCGGCTGCGAAACAAGATCCGATATTTTTTCTTGATCCGATTGGCGCTGACAAAAATCGTTAAGAAATACTGGTTAAAGGTGGCTGTGTCCGGCTTCTCCGCCTGGTCGATCACCTTTAATGCCTGCTGGGACAGCTCTTGCACAAAGTCAATTAAAATAGAATTGACCAAATTGAATTTATCGCTGTAATGCAGGTAAAACGTGTTTCGGTTAATCTGGGCTCGCTGGGTAATATCCGTAACGGATACCTTGTCAAAATCGCTCTCCTCCAGCAGTTCAAAGAAGGCGTCCCGAATGGCGCGCTCGGTCTTCACATACCGCAGATCGGTCTCTTTCATTACTTATATCCCCCGTCTCTAATGATCGTATGATGATTATACACCACCATACCAATAAAAGTCAAGTTGGGCGATCTGCTGATTAACTGGCAAGAATGCGGTCTGTTATTTGACCCAGCCTTTCTTAAACATCAGGTGGGCAGACAGCAGCGATACCACCACGCCCACAGGGATCAGTACGCCTACCGCCAAGTCGCCCTTAAAGAGCAACATCAAGCAGACGACGGCAACAGGCACAACAGTCAGCTTAAAGTGCTTGGCAAAATAGCTCATACCCAGCGCGCCGAACAGTGCGGGCACCACCTGCTTAAAAGCAGGGGCAAAAACAGAGTCGTCATTTGTCAAGTACGGCAGCACCGGACTGAACAGCAGCACCCCTGCGGCAATCACCAGGGTGGTCACAATAGAGGATGTGGCGCAGGCAATGGTGGAGAGCACCTCGCCCTCCTTGCTCTGGGCGCGCACCTGGGCAGAGTCCAGGGCAGAGAGCACACAGGGCAGCTTTAAGTTATTAATATTCCCGGTTACAAAAGCCAGGTAGGTTGCCCCGGTGCCCAGGAGCGGCGTGTAGGTCATCACTTCAATCACCGCGGTGGGATAAAACAGCAGGGCAATAGGCGCCAGCCCCTTAAACACCACCTGGGCAGAGGGAAAAGCATGCAGATGGGCGCTGATAGCAACCGGCAGCATTAAGAAAATAAACAGGGCGGAGATCACCCAAAAGCGACCGTACAGGTGGGTCTTTTCATTATAATCTTTCATATTAGCCCCTCCATTCCAGCCAAGCAATGTGGGTGGGCAGCACCTTGGCCAGCAGCATCACCGCACCCATACCGATAAACATTGCCAGCGGCATAGCCATACTTTGCAGCCAGGCAATCTTTTTCTTTTTCTCAATCTGCATAAACAGCAGCATAGACAGCATAGACACCGCCAAAGCGGTAATGCTCATGATCCCGGCGCCGTCGCCCAGCACCGCCTTGTCGCCCTGGCCCACAATGGCACGGCCCACAAAGGCACTGATCAGACCGATAAACGCCGCGGCGCTCATTACATCCGCCCAGGCAGTATTCTTGCTCACCGCTTTGCCGATACTGTTTTGAATTTTCTTCATGGCAAAGGGAATAATCACAAGAGGCATCACAGAGCCAAGAGTCATTACCCACGCGGCGGTAGAAAAGCCCAGGGGATCCGTGATCTCCGCAGACAGGCCGCCGGTATAACCCAGTGCCTCCATGGCAGACTCCGCTGCCGGCACCTCATAAGAGATGGCGCCGATCACTGTCAGCCGGATCCAGGGCAGCACAATGCCCAGCGCACCGGCCACCACAACGAACAGCACCGGGGATGGTTGCCACAATCGAGATGGCAGGCGCCAGGCTAAACAGCGCTGACTGGGTCACCGTGCCTCGCATGATGGCGGTGGACAGCCCCAGCTTTTTGCCCTGCTTCCAGGCACGAATGAGAAAAAACAGCGACTGGGCCAGCACAAAGACCACAATAAAGCCGCCCAGAGCATACATAAATCCGCTTTCTTTAAAATCCATATCACTTTCCCCCTTTACTCTGCGGTCATCAACCGAATATAGCGCTTAAAGAAGGTGACGCCCTGGGTCATCTGACCCACAGGAATGCGCTCATTGGTGGAGTGGGTGGTGAGCAGCAGCGCCGTGTCCACCGTAAAGGGCGCAAAGCGATAAATGTTGCTGCACACATTCTCGTAATTATAAGCGTCTGTGCCGCCCATCACCAAATAGGGCGCCACAATATTCTTTTCGTCCAGATTGACGGACAGCCGACGCAGGGTATCAAAAGCCCGGGTGTCCGTGGGTGATACAATGCTGGGCTCCTTGCCCTTGATGAATTCAATCTCCACATTGTCGCCGCCCATATATTTCTCAATATGCCGCTGCACATCCGCAATGGTCTGGCCCGGCATAATACGGAAGTTTACCGTTACGCTGGCCTTTTGGGGCAGCACATTGGCGGCAGGCGAACCGCTGGCCATCGTCACACCGGTCGTGGTACGGATCAAAGATGCAGCCGGCGGGATCTGCTTCATCACCAGCTTCAGCACCGGGCGCAGCAGCCACAGGTTGCACAGTACCACCCGCCCCGGGTAGGTGGCGTGGCGGCCGATGTCCGTAAACATATTATAAACAAAGGGCAAAATGGTGCTCTTAAATTGGTGGTTCTCCAGTCGCTCCACCTTCTTTGCCAACTGGCCGATGGCGGTGTGTTTGGGTGGTTGAGAAGAATGGCCGCCTTTGGACTTTACAGTAATCTTAAAGTCCGCATAGCCTTTCTCTGCCACGCCCACGCCGGTCAAGTTGGCGTCCAGCAGCCCCTTTACATGCGCCGGCAGCATGGCACCGCCCTCGTCTACCACGCTGTCCAGGTGCACGCCCCGGCGTTCCAATTCCCGCGCCAATTCCCGGGCACCGTTGTTGCCGCCGCTGACGATCTCCTCATTATGCCCCAGGCACAGGTACACCCCGCGCTTTGGGGTATAGCCCTCCTCCAGCAGCGTCTCCACGCTCTCCATCAGGCAGATCAGGTGGTTCTTCATGTCCAGCGCACCGCGACCCCAAATAAACCGGCCGTCATTTACGCCGTCAAAGGCCGGGTGTTCCCAGTCCTCCTCGGTGCCCTCGCTGATGGGCACCACATCCTGATGGGCCAAAAAGGCAATAGGATCCAGGTCGGGATCCGTCCCCTCCCAGTAAAACAGCAGACTGGCAGTGGAAATATGATCCAGTTTCAGATTTTTGTGAATCAGCGGGTAGGACTGTTCCAAAAACGCATGGAAGCGGTCAAACGCACCCCAATCTGTTTGGCTCTCATCCTCGCAGGAGATGGTCTTGATCTGAATCGCCTGACTGAGCCGGTCGCACGCCCGCTGCCCATTCACCTGCTCCGGCGGGAATTCCTCCCGCTGGGGCTTGGGCGCCGTAAAGAACGCTGCACGGATCAGCGTGATCACGATAAACGCAGCCAGCAAGCCTAAAATAATGTACAAAGCCGTCATTTTCTTTTCCCCTTTCCATAAAAAAACAGCCTGAATCTGCAAAGCGGCACCCAAACCCGGGTACCGCTTATACATTTGTATTGGACTTACACGCTTATTTTGCTGTACCCAGCCCTTTCTCATCAAAGTTCAGAATGGTACTGAGCACTACCTCGTAACCGGTCTTAAGGGCCTCCGGCACCAGGCGCTCCGCCGTATCCCGGCGATTATGGTAATAGTCGGCCGGTTTCGGGTCCATAGCAGCCAGGCAGGTGGCGTGAATCCCCGCCTGGGACAATGCCGCTGCGTCGGAAGAACCGAAGAACACGCTGGCGAACTTCAAATCCTTATGACCTGCCTCAATGGCACTGTCCATCACCAGCTGGCTGAAGGGCTTAGAGTTCTTCACCGTACCGGTCATATCCTTGCTATACACATTCAGGTATTCCAGATCCGTTAAGGTATCTACACACAGCACGGCGGTCTCAATCTCGTCGCACTCTTTTTTATGGTCCTTGGCCCACTGCTTGCAGCCACGCAGACCGGCCTCCTCGCCGTCTGTGATCATGCAGCACACCTCGGTATTTTCAAATTCCACGCCGGCCATATCCAGCATACGCAAAGCACACACCGCCGCATAAGTACCGGTCAGGTTGTCATTGGCACCGGGAGAAATGGTCTTAAAGTCCACAAAGCAGAACAGAGTGATCATAAACAGCGCGGTGACAAAGTGAAAATAGTAGCTGTAATTCAGCATAAAATCGCCGAAAGCGCCCATATCCGCAAAGTGAGCAATCAGGCAGATCACTGCGATAATAAAGGAGATGATTGCGCAGACAATGGTGCCGCCCATAAAAATTCCCATCAAGGGCAGCTTGCCCTTGGCATAGTACAGATGACGCCATTCATAGGCTGCGTCAATATGGCCGCTGATGACAATGCGGCGCTTAATCTCACCGGTGGGCTTGCGGGTGGCGCAAAAGTTGTGGCCCTCTACCTTCTTATAAAGCGGGTCCATAAACTGCTTGTAAAACAGGAACTCCATTACGGTGATAAACAGCCCCACAAAAGTCACACCGCCAACAATACACTGGGCGATCCACCAAGGCAGCACACTGGTAAACACCAACGCGGCGCACACCACCACAGCCAGGATGATGGCTACACTGACGATTTTTGTAAAGTGCAAAAAGGCCTTAGGCGCCATTTTGTAGCTTTCAAAGTGGGTCTCGTCACAGAAGGGGTCCATCTCTTTTTTGATGTGCTTCTCGGCAGCCAGGCAGTTGCTGTTGCCGGACTCCCTGGGACCGTACTTCTTAATGATGTTGGTGATCTCCTTGACTGTGTAATCCACATTTTCGTCGATCACCTGCTGGGGAAATTGGCTAAATTTCATACTTATTTTTCTCCTTTTGTTTTGCGTTCTTCGTTGAGCTTCAACTCATAATGGGTGTCGCCGCAGTAAAACAGACGGCGGGGCTTTTGCCGCTGGAAGGTGCCCGGCTCCGCCACGCTGGTTACAGCATAGCCGATCCCCAAGGCGTCCAGCGTAGGCTTAAAGGCCTCCAGTCGCTCTTTGAAGTCCGCGTATTTTTTTCTCTCTTCGGCCGACCAGGCAACCTCTGCCAGAGCCTGCATACGGGGGTACACATTCAGATCCAGTTTTGGACGCTTGTCGATCCACTCGGTCCATACCTCAGCCTCTACGCCCAGCACATGGTCATAGGAACGAGGCGGAATATGATAACGACCCGGGTCGAAATCGTATGTATAGCTCAACGGGTACTGCCCGTAGGTCATATCAAAGTAAAAGCTGCGGTGATTGCTCAGGATCACATCGCCGCCGCGGGCAATATGCCGCTCCACATTCTTATCCCGCTTGGGGGTCCAGTATTGACCGATCACAGACGGGTCCAAATTGCCGGCGGCCAAAATCTCATTCCAGCCGATCAGGCGCTTACCCTTCTGCTTTACATATTCCAGCACCCGGTTGTTGAACCAGCCTTGCAGCTCTTCCACATCGTTTAGGTGCATCTCTTTCATCTTCGCCTGGCAGTGGGGACACTTCTTCCATTCGTCCTTGGGCGCCTCATCGCCGCCAATATGGAAGTAAGGCGCGTCAAACAGTTCGCACACTTCATCAATCACATCAAAGATAAACTGGAAGGTACTCTCCTTGCCCAGGCAGGCAGAGCGGTTCCAGTCCATTACGCCGTGCAATGTAGGCACGCGACCGCCAAAGTAGCCGGGCACCTCGCGTTCCAGTTCTCGACAAGCCAACCAGGGATAAGCTGCCTGCGCCGCCGCAAAATGGGCAGGCATATCAATCTCCGGCACAACCATAATGCCCCGGGCGTTGGCATAGGCCACGATCTCCCGAATATCCTCCTGGGTATAAAAGCCCTCATGAGGCTCGTTGACCATATGAGAAGTATGCCAGCCGTCCACCTGGGTGCAGGTGCGCTTAGAGCCGATCTCCGTTAAGCGCGGATATTTTTTGATCTCAATGCGCCAACCCTGATCGTCCGTCAGGTGCCAGTGGAACACATTGAGCTTCATCATAAAGAGCATATCCAGCAGTCGCTTGACTTCTTCTTTGCCAAAGAAGTGGCGGCTCTCGTCCAGGCTCATACCGCGCCAGCCCCAACGGGGAGCATCGTGAATGCTGCAGCAGGGCACCGTACGCCCGCCGATATCATAATCCGCCAAAATACGCAGGGATTGCAGCGCATAGTAAGCACCGATAGGCGTAGCGGCAGTGATGTGCACCTTCTCCGGGGTCACATTCAAGGTATATGCTTCCTTTTGCAACGCCGGGTTGCGGGTGACAATGATCCGTGCCTCCCGGGTGGTGGTGCGTACCAAAGGAATACGCAGTTCGCTCTTCACCTTCTCGCCATCCTGCAAGGTGAAGGCGCCGTCCAACGCCTGATATGCGCGGGGATTGGGAATCAAATGCATACTCATTCTCCATTTCTGAAATTCCGACCGGGCACAGCGCGTCGGATCGGGTAAAGAGTGAAATAAAAATATGTGCGTTTTCACGCCGTCTATTTTATCATATTTTCACCATAATGTAAACGCTTTGAGCCGCGCAAATTGTGAATTTTGTATGTTCGACACATTACTGCATTCGCCGCATAAGAGACCCATGTTCAAAATCCGCGCCTTGACACCGCCGTTCATCGTGTTATAATTAAGTACGTTTAGATTACAGAAATGAGTTGACGACTATGGAACAAAGCAAAGATTTTTTAGCCACCCGGCCCATCGGACGACTGCTGCTCCAGCTGTCCCTACCCACAGTAGCCGCCCAACTGATCAATATGCTTTATAATGTGGTGGACCGCATTTACATCGGCCACATTCCCGGCGAGGGCGCGCTGGCGCTTACCGGGGTGGGCGTGTGTATGCCGCTGATCCTAATCATCTCCGCCTTTGCGGCATTGGTGGGCAACGGCGGCGCACCTCGGGCCTCCATCGCCTTAGGCAAGAAGCAAACGGCAGAGGCTGAGCAGATTCTGGGCAACTGCTTTGTCACGCAACTGCTGGTGTCTGCGGTGCTGACAGCGGTGGTACTCATCTGGAACCGGCCGCTACTGCTGGCATTCGGCGCCAGCTCCAACACCATTGATTACAGTGCGGCCTATATGAACCTTTACGCCTTGGGCACCGTATTCGTGCAGCTGACCCTTGGCATGAACGCCTTTATCACCGCCCAGGGCTTCGCTAAGGTAGGTATGCTCTCGGTGCTCATCGGCGCCGTGGCCAATACAGCGCTGGATCCGCTGTTTATCTTTGGCTTCCACATGGGTGTGCAAGGCGCCGCGCTGGCTACCGTGCTGTCCCAGGGACTGTCCTGCCTGTGGGTGCTGTCTTTTTTATTTGGCAAAAAGACTTTTATCCGCATTCGCCGGTGCAATCTGCGTCTGCACGCCAAGGTCATTCTCCCCTGTCTGGCGCTGGGCAGTGCCCTGTTCGTCATGCAGGCCAGCGAGAGCGTGATCTCCGTATGCTTTAACACCTCACTGCTGAAATACGGCGGCGATCTGGCAGTGGGTGCCATGACCATTCTCACCAGTGTCATGCAGTTTGCCATGCTGCCGCTGCAAGGACTGGCACAAGGTGCCCAACCCATTATCAGCTACAATTACGGCGCCGGAAACAGCAACCGCGTACGCCGCGCGTACCGACTGCTGCTCATTTGTAGCGTTTGCTACGCCATGCTCTTTTGCTTGCTGATCCAGCTGTTCCCCGGCGTGTTTGCCGCCATCTTCACCTCTAACGCAGAACTGCTGGCCTTTACCAAGCCGATGTTGCGCATTTACACTCTGGCGCTGGGGCTGTTTGGTATTCAAATCGCCTGTCAAATGACATTTACCGCCCTGGGCAACGCCAAGGCGTCCATCATCGTGGCGGTGATGCGCAAGTTTATTCTGCTGCTGCCGATCTACATGATGCCCCACCTGTACACTGCTGACCTGACCAAGGCTGTCTTTATGGCGGAGCCGGTGGCAGATGTGCTGGCCGTGGCCTTCACCGGCGTTCTTTTCTTTTTTGAATTCCGCAAGGCCCTGCGTGCCATGCCAAAAAGCGAGAAAAAAAGCTAAAAGTAAATGTCGCCTGTACCGGGCAGCGCCATTTCTCTGTCCTATAATTTTCCCTGTCATTTGCACCCGGTGGCTTTTTGTGTTACAGTAAGAGTGCAAGGGAGGTCATGGTATGAAAAAGCAACAGGACAAAAACAACCCGCCGGAGGAATGGGAATTGACCCTGACCCTGGAGCCGGAGGAAGAAGAACAACCGGAATCCGGCGACGGCAGTGCCTTAACGGACGAGGACATTCTGCTGCTGGGCTACCTGGGCCGCCACTTGGGCGGCAAAAAATAAAAAACTGTCCCCCTTTGGCGCTTTGTGCTATACTGAAAGTACCAAGGGGGATTTTTATGCGCGTATTTGATTTTGACAATACCATTTATGACGGTGAGAGCGTCATTGACTTTTACCTGTTCAGCCTGCGCCGCAATCCAAAGGTAGCACGCTATGTGCCGGTGGTGCTGTATCACCTGCTGCGCTATAAGTTGGGGCGCACCACCATGGCAGACTTGGAGCAGGCCGGACGCAAGCACGCCGCCCAATACCTCAGCAGCTTTGACGACCCAGAGGGGCTGGTCCGGGACTTTTGGGACGGGCATATACGCAAGATCAAAGCCTGGTATCACCCGGTAAAGGACGATGTGATCGTCACCGCCTCGCTGAATTTGATTATGGACGAGGTGTGCCGCCGCCTTGGGGTGCAGCACTGTATCTGCTCCGTGGTGGACCGCCAAACCCTGACGGTGGAGTATATCAACTTCAGCGCCAATAAGGTGTCCGCTTTTCGCAAATGCTTTGGAGCAAGCGCCGTACCGGACGCATTCTATACCGACAACGCCGCCGACCTGCCTATGATCCATCTCTCCCGCACCGCCTACAAAGTCCGCCACAATCGCATAACCCGAATTAAATAGCGCAACAAACTATTTTGGGTATTGCAAATAGACAGACTGCTCGCACCGTCTGTGTTCTTTCAATATTCGGATATTGATAAATGCTTTTATTTCTGAATCCAACAATAAAAACGCAGTGGAAAGTTTGACTTTTTATCCAAACTTTCCACTGTGTTTTTCAGCATATCCATCGTCGATCATCAAGTTTTTCTGCCTTATGGATTTACACTATTCTCAAACTCTATGCGAGCGAGCGCAGCCACGCTGCGATTTCACTACCTTATTGATTTACACTATTCTCAAACGAATAGCCGCAGGAAAACTGCATGGCCTAAATTTCACTACCTTATGGATTTACACTATTCTCAAACCTTAGGCTCATTGCTGGTGTCTACATGATCATTTCACTACCTTATGAATTTACACTATTCTCAAACGTCAAACTCATCCGGATATACCCGCTCTCCGTTTCACTACCTTATGAATTTACACTATTCTCAAACCGTGTCCACCGGTGACAACAGGTCAAGTCCTGTTTCACTACCTTATGAATTTACACTATTCTCAAACCATTCGAGGAGTACGCCGAGCAAGCCTGCGTTTCACTACCTTATGAATTTACACTATTCTCAAACTCAGTCAGCGCTGGATTGTCCCGCAGTTCAGTTTCACTACCTTATGAATTTACACTATTCTCAAACAGAACCTCGCCCCAATCGTATGTCTTGATGTTTCACTACCTTATGAATTTACACTATTCTCAAACCGAACAAAAGAGCAGGAGGCCGTCAAGTCCGTTTCACTACCTTATGAATTTACACTATTCTCAAACCCACTGTCGGCCGTTGGTTGGTGGCGCCGCGTTTCACTACCTTATGAATTTACACTATTCTCAAACTCGTGCAGAATAAACAGACGATTGACTTTTGTTTCACTACCTTATGAATTTACACTATTCTCAAACTAACCAGCGCTGATTGTCTGCTCGCCAAAGTTTCACTACCTTATGAATTTACACTATTCTCAAACGGTGAGAAAATGAACAAAGAGGTGGTGTTCGTTTCACTACCTTATGAATTTACACTATTCTCAAACCTCAAATAAGCTGCGCCCACTATACAGCGCAGGGCAAATCCACAAGATCTAGTACCATAGTACTATGGCGAAACGGAATTGTCAAGGGTGCACAAATCCCGATCCAGCACATAGAGTTTGGCGCGCACATCTACGCACGCCGGTGCCTGGCACTCTAAGTCTAAAATTCGAATTTGATGCAAAGATAGAGTATGTAGCAGCCGGCTCACCTCCTCCGACTCAAAATATAAATACAAATTGGATATAGCAAAAATGCGCACCTTCAAATACCGGGAAGTTAAAATCAAAAATCGCGCCAGGCGCTCGGCTGCTGTACTTTCTTCCCGCCGCAAACGGAACTGCAAAAGCTTCACAACGGCAGCCGCTTCTAAATCATCCTGGTAGGCTACATCATAATCAAACCGGGCGGTAAGTGCATCTCCTAACTGTAATAAGTCCTGGCGCACAAGCGCCAAAGGCTCTGCCAGATCGGTGTTGAGTGTCTGTTCCATAGCAGATGCCACATGGTTCATCAACTTTTTGGTATCCGCATCCGGCTGCAATAGATTCGCAATATAAAGCCCTTGTTTGGAAAAAGCAAAAGGCTTCCACTCCTGGGAAAAGGTCAACACTTCATCTGCACAATCCTCTAAAAAGGCGTTGACCACCCGGCGAAAAACCGTTTTATTCTCCAGTGCCAGAACTACGGCCGTTTGGTTTTCAAAAGCCAACGGCTCCGGAAAATAGTCCAAAGCGATCCTCATAAAATCAGCAACCTTTCATCCGTGGCCACCACATTGCTGTCGTTGCAGCCTACCATCAGTTCCATTTTGGCGTACTGCTTCTCCGTTACGGTCAAGATCTGCACCACGCCGGCCGGGGGCTTGCACTTCCGCACCCCGGCGCAAATACCGGCTGCGTTATTTTGGTTCAAAGCGATCTTGGAGTACACCGACTGCTGCATCATCACAAAACCGCTCTTAACCAACTTCTTGCGAAAACGGGCATACTCTCGCCGGTCCTGGACAGTCTTTACCGGCAAATCAAAAAACACAATCACTCGCATAAATCTATAACTCATACGCAGCTACCGGAAAATGAATTTCTGCCACATCCTGGGCAGCCAAAGCGCGGAACACACTGGCTGCATACAGGCGAATGGCATTGAGCACTGTTTGCACCCGGCCGTCCAACTGCACCTCTTGATTTAAGATGGACAAAACGGCCACTTTCTCCGCCTTTTCAAACTGCTTGGGAGCTAACTTATATACGCACGCATCTACCAATGGGCGGAAAGGCTCCATTAAATCGCAGCTTAAATTATAAGTATTGAACATATTGTCATGGAACAAGCCCAGCTGGGTCAAATACCCGGCTGCCACCACCTCGCGGTTAAAACAGGATAAAATCAAGCTATACCCATAATTTAATGCCGCGTTGGTGGGACAGTCGTCACTGCGGCTGAAATGGGAACCAAAAAGGGCATTAAAATACACCTTGGCCGCATGGCCCTCTCGATTGGTCCGGTCCCCAAACTCCAGTTCGTCCAAATACCGGCAGAGCTGATCTGCCCGCGGGGACTGGACCGCGCGGAGCACCAACATTTGGTTCTTGATTTTTTCGCCCACAATGGCGGTCCAAACCAACTGCTTAGCGTCCCGGGTCCAGCTAAGCTGATCCTTGAGCTTTTGGCTGCAATCATGGCAGCCGTAATAGGCCGTCAATTCGCCGCAGGGATTGCGTTTTTCATCACAAAAAATCACCTTGATCTTATGCTGCAGCAGCTGACTCATCAAAGCGGTGGTGATCGCACAGGCGGTATTCTCGATCAAAAGCACCGAAATGTCACCAAGGTGCACCTTGGTGGTGCTCTCTGCATCCCGCACCACCAGGTACTCCATACTGTACTCCAACTTGGCGGACTTGGTCACCACCACAACGCGCCAACTCATGGCAAGCCCTCCTTATGGCAACAGTTCTACCTGCTGCTCAAATAAGCCGGTAATGGATTGGTGAATGAGTTTGATAGAGGTAACGCCTTTGATTTCGGAAAGCTTCATATTAGAAACAAGCGCGCCGGCAGTTTTAGCCAACTTAATGTTAGTCAAATCTCCACGCATTACATTCGCATGCAAGATTTTCAAAACTTCTGCCAATACTACACACTGTTCTTCCGGAGTCAATACACAAAAGGCCTCTCTTTTATCGACAATCTTGGCGCCCATATCGCCGAAGCGCAAACTTAAAATGGAATTGCTCATTTTATCCACTAAAGTATCAAACAGCGCGATATTCTTATCGGGCGTAATCCCATCATACTTGTTTAGCGGCCGATCCTTATTTTGGCTTAAATATTTAGTAATATTACGCACATACTTTTCCTGTTCGTAGCTAAGAACCAACTGCATAGCCGGCTTATATCCCAGTTGATTTCCTGACTTACTGCTCAAATGCATCCGGAAACCGTCAAAAGACAGGCAGGCGTTATACTTGATACACGGAATCAGCACCTTCGCCGGAACGCCTACACAATTGCTTACATACTCGTCCGGATCTGCCAAATAAACCTTTTCCGTTACCGCATCAATAGGTACTAACTGGCGCACCTCTTTGCCCTTTTTGTCCAGATAAGAAATCAGGGCAAAATATTTGGACATAGCCTTGTTATATGCACCGTACTTGGTCATATCGCTCTTGGGTCCATCCTGCTTTAGCGGAATTTGGCCCTTACCCTTCTTCACCGGCATCTGGTCAAACAAACCACCGTGCTGGCAAAACGCATACCGGGTATAGCGAATATTGTTCTTGGCCATCATTTGCTTTACGATCTCCAAGCTCTTGGTTTGTGTTTTCTGGAGTTCGCCGTTCTCTGCTACCCAGGCGCCGGGAATATCCCACTTGAACATGGCGTTCATACTGTAACCCCGCGGGCCGTTCTCCTGCAAGCCGCGGATGAAATTGCGCAGATTATGGGTGCACCGTACATTGTAAACATTGCCCACCACCACATTCAAGTACGCGTCCTTAGCGTGGTGAAAGTCGTTGACCTCACGGCACTTAAGCATATCATAGGTATGGCGAAAATCGGAAGCCAGCGCAGCCTTTACATACACGATCTCTGTCTGCTCTTTGTCATATAGCTGCTCCATAATTTTGGCAACTGCCTTGGTGGATTGACGGGTCTCTACCAGTTGGCGGGAGATAAAGGCACCCAGTTCTTCATCGGTCAAGGGTGTCGTTCGGATCAGGCGTTGGTATTTAACCTTGCTGATCAAGTTCTTAGACAAAAGCAGCTGCCAAAAGCCGTGCATTTTGGCCTGCGTTTCTCGATCCAGAGGGTACACATCCGTTTTCTTTGCATTGTCCACCTTCTTCACCAACACTCGGTTATTCAGACTATCGTCCTTTACCTTAGAGCGCGGAAAAATATGGTCAATATCATAAACATTGCCACTCAGCAAACTGTTCAGGTCAATATGCTCGCCGGTGTACATGCACCGGCCCATTTGGGTATAATATAGATAAAGCTTATCGCTGCGCAATCTGTCCTCCTCGGTGCCCTCCAGCTGCGCATACAGGTCTGCATATTCCTTTTTGCAGCTTTGGTACAGCTCCAACAGTTGGGCTTTTCTGGACTTTTTGCGCTCTTTCTTTTCTTCTCCTCGCGCCACCTCAATAAAGATTTTCTTCGGCGGGCACTTTTGGATCTTTTCGATCTCGCGAGCGATCAGCAACGACTGGTAAATAGGTCGCTTTACTTTTGGTGAAACATACAGATCCTCCACCATTTGGCGCAGGGAAACATCCTTATCGAACTGATTACATGCTGCGACCTGCTCCCCAAATGTGGGCATATAGTCCGCACTATACAGCAGCTGCATTAAGTTCAGGTTGGTATCCCACAACGCGGAAATGATATTGGTCACCTCGCCGGTATTCTTGTCGGTGCACGCCACCTGGGTCAGAAATTCCCGAGACAGGCGGCTCCAGCCGGTGTACTTCAACCGAGCCAGTTTGCCCCGCTCTGTTTCTGTCAGTCGATCGCCAAACAGATCTCGCAGCCGCTTTTTCAGCAACTTTTTATCGTCGCCAAAGATCGTAATTAAGCGTACAACTTCTTCCTTCTCATCATAGGTCAAATCATAAGGTGCCAGATCCTGCCAAGGCTTTAGACTGGCCTTAAAGTTTTCATCAAAGCCGCCCATCACCTCATAGGCAATACCCCGGGACTGCAAATAGTTTTTCAGTCCCTTGCCGGTGACTTTGCCGCGCTTTTCAAACAGGTCCCGGTAAATCTCCTGCTTCAGTTTGACCTCAACACGCTGGCCGTCCAGCGTTAAATTGTTTAGCTCGTTGAGCACCATAAACTTGGTGTACAACAAAGAATACTTGGGGATCACATCGTACTGGGGCAAATAGGTACACTTGCTGGTCAAATTCTCAATAAATGCCTCGGCGCTGCGATCCAAATCCACCACTTGGTCAAAATTCCAGGGATAGATTTTTTCCTCTTTCCGCACGATCCAGGCTTTTTTACTATGCTTATTCAGCGGGCCAACATAGTACGGAATACGGTGCTCGCAAAGGGAAATGATTTTTTCTCGCACAGTCAGGCCAGTCTCATCCTTTTCTGTTAAAAACGGCAAATATCTCTGCGCCCGGTTTAAAATACCTTCCAGTTCTTTTTTCTGCAACTGCATAGGAATCACGCCGTTGTCCTTAGACACCTGTTTGGGCATAAAAGTGCCATTCTCAATGGCGGCGAACATATCCGCATACGCCGGGTCCCCATTGTCGCCCAGCGTCTTTTTCAAATAGGCGCAAAAAGCCTCTTGATTACAGATCTTTTCCAGCACGCCGGTGTGACCATTTTCCTTGATATGACCGGAATAGGCCACATAGTTGTCGTTCTTGCTGCTCAGCTTAAAAATCTTTTTGTACAGTTCCGAACGATAGGTCTTCACATAGATTTTCAGCCGCTGCAAATCCGTCTTGTGCTGCTCATAGGTGGCCACTTTGGCCTCGCACAGATACTGATGGCCGGCCAAGATCTCATCCAAAATAGCCCAATCATATAGGGCCTTGATCCGCACCACCAAATCGAACCGTTCTTCCAAAAGAGACTGGTACTCCGGTTCGTTGTCCTCATAGCTGCCGGTAAAGGCGATGCTTGGTTTTTCCGCCTCGACCAAAGTGTCATCGTTAAACAGGTCCTTCAGCTTCACCGTAGCGCCGCAGGCCAGTGCCAGGCAGGCATACAACTGGGGAGCGCTCTTTTTTGTTACACCGAACAGCTCTGCTGCCGCCGCAGTCTTTCTGGACTTAGACAAAGACTTGTCCTTGAGCACGGCGCCAAAGGCTTTTTCGTCCGTGCATTCTACTGCACATTCATATTCTTCTTGCAAATAATCGCGAAACGCACCGTAAATCGAACCAAAATTTTGCGCCTCTCCTAAGGAGTCAAACAAAAAATGACCGCGGTTTTTGATAATATGATGCACCGCCAAAAACACCAGACGCACATCGTATGGGCCATCCTCATGCAAAAGCGCATTACGCAGATGATAAATGGTGGGAAATTGGCGATGATAGTCTGTGTCCGTATAATCCGGATCCGCAAACACAGCAAAGGGTGTATTGGTGGTTTTATCCTCTGCATACAGATCGCTCTCCCGCAACCGCTGGAAGAAAGCCGGATCCTTGGTACTCACCGGACCGTCAAACAGCATCTCTAACAGATCCAGCCGCTCCCGACGCCGCTGGGTACGCCGCCGACTGATGCGAAACAGCCGCCGCTCCTCTGCCGTGTTGCTCTCATCAAACAGGCGCACACCCCACATGGCATTGCCCTTAAACTTAGGAACACGGTAATCCATATCTGTTACAGCCCAGCCTACCGAGTCTGTACCCATATCCAAACCTAAATAGTAATCTCCGCGTTTTCTCCCTTGTTCCATAAACTCGCTCCTTTTCTTTTTTCATCAAAATTTTCAGTTGATCTATTGACAAGTGGAACTTTTCGTGTTAATATCAAGTTGTCTCAGGATCTTATGAGATTTACACTATGCGTTCAAATACCAATTGATTCAACTCGTTGCCGTTGTGGCAACCTCACAGTGTGTGAGCAAGACCTGCATTTTTGCAGGTCTTTTTTATTGCCTTCAACATTTGCATCATAACACAAATAAATAAGAAAGTAAACAAATTTTGCATATTCTTGCCTATTTTGTCAAGTTTAAGTCCATATTTTCGGACAAGTTGCACAAAAACACTTGACAAGCAAAAAAAATCCCGCCCGAACAGGCAACACCTGTATCGGGTGGGATTTTTTATATTTCTGCTTTACTCGTCGTCGGAGGAGAGTTTGAGCACTGCCAGGAAGGCCTCCTGGGGCACCTCCACCTGACCGAACTGGCGCATACGCTTTTTGCCCTCTTTCTGCTTTTCCAGCAGCTTTTTCTTACGGGTCACATCGCCGCCGTAGCACTTGGCCAACACATCCTTGCGCAGGGCCTTTACCGTCTCGCGGGCAATGACCTTGCCACCGATAGCCACCTGCACCGGTATCTCAAACAAATGCCGCGGGATATGCTCCTTGAGCTTCTCCGCAATGCGGCGCCCCCGCTGGTAAGCCTTGTCCCGGTGGATAATAAAGCTCAGCGCGTCGATGGTATCGCCATTGAGCAGCACATCCACCTTCACCAAATCCGAGCGGCGGTATTCCTTGATCTCATAATCGAAAGAAGCGTAGCCACGGGTGCGAGATTTAAGTGCGTCAAAGAAATCATAGATAATTTCATTTAGCGGCAGCTCGTAATGAATATCTACCCGATCCGGGGTGATATAGCTCATATTCTTAAAGATCCCCCGCCGATCCTGGCACATATCCATAATGGTGCCCACAAACTCACTGGGCACATAAATATTGCAGTCCGCAAACGGCTCCTCGCAGTAGTCAATCAGGGACGGATCCGGGTAATTGGTGGGATTGTCGATCTCCACCATGGTGCCGTCGGTCATGTGGATCTTGTAGATCACCGAGGGCACGGTGGTAATCAGATCCAGGTTGTACTCTCGCTCCAGGCGCTCCTCAATAATCTCCAAATGCAGGAGACCCAAAAAGCCGCAGCGAAAGCCAAAGCCCAGAGCGCCGGACGTCTCCGGCTCATAACTTAGGGACGCGTCATTAAGCTGCAGCTTCTCCAGCGCGTCTCGCAGGGCCTCATAATCCGCACCGTCTGCCGGGTACACACCGCAGAACACCATTGGGTTCACCTTGCGGTAACCGGGCAGCGGCTCCGCTGCCGGCGCATTTGCCAAAGTGATGGTATCGCCCACCCGGGCGTCAGAAACGGTTTTGATGGACGCGGTAATATAGCCTACCTCGCCGGAGGAGAGCACGCCGGTATTCTCCATGGAAGTGGCCCGCATACGACCCACCTCCACCACGGTAAACTGGGCACCGGTGGCCATCATACGCATGGTATCGCCGGCCTTGATTTTGCCGTCCATTACGCGCACATACACGATCACGCCACGGTAGCTGTCATAAACCGAGTCAAAGATCAGCGCGCGCAGGGGCGCATTGTCGTTGGCAACCGGCGGGCGGATCTCCGTCACA
>ENA-ORSY01000559-ORSY01000559.1-human-gut-metagenome-genome-assembly--contig:-NODE-559-length-36682-cov-5.822426_pt1 | contig 36682 bp, 32 predicted proteins | sample MGYA00242193_ERZ509160 | MGnify/ENA primary metagenome ERZ509160 (study PRJEB26280, sample SAMEA2338670) | human gut metagenome | biome: human gut; feature: human-associated habitat; material: faeces...
AAGCCATAATAGACGAACGCGAGAAGAACGGCCCGTACAAGGATATCTTCGACCTGGTGCAGCGTGTCAACCTGACAGCCTGCAACCGAAAATGTTTCGAGAGCCTTGCCCTGAGCGGCGGTTTTGACAGTTTCAAGATAAAGAGGGAGGACTATTTCGGCAAAAACGCCAAAGGAGACGCCTTCTTTGACACGCTCATACGTTACGGACAGCTGTACCAACAGGAAAAGAACACGGCGCAGAACTCGCTCTTCGGGGGCATGGACGACGTTGACATAGCCACTCCGCCGATACCTGAGGGCGAGTCGTGGAGCAGTATCGAGAAGCTCAACCGCGAGCGAGACCTTGTCGGAATATACCTGTCGGCGCATCCGTTGGACGATTACGAGGTAATACTGAAGAACATGTGTAACACCCATTGCGCCGAGCTTGCCGACAAGATAGAGCTTCAGAAGAAGCAGGAAGTGCTGTTGGGAGGCATCGTAACCATGGTGCGCAGCAAGTTCACGAAGAACGGCAAGCCGTGCGGCTTTGTCACAATAGAGGACTTTGAAGGCTCTGGCGAGCTGGCGTTCTTCGGCGAAGAGTGGGGAAAGTGGAAAGGAATGCTCGTTGAAGGCTGCACGGTCTTGGTGAAGGCGCAGTTCGTACAGCGTTTCCGCGGCAGTGACATGATGGAGATGCGCGTCACGGACATTCAGTATCTGCAGACTGTGAAGGACCAAAAGATAGAACGGCTGACAATAACTGTCAACGCGGACAAGATTGACGATACCGTCGTTACAGACCTTGTCTCGGTGATAAACGACAGCCCCGGCAACACACAGCTTTATTTCCTGGTGTACGACGGTGCGTCAAACCGCCCCTTCGGGCTTCGCAGCAAGTATGGGAAAGTTGATATAAGCCGTGAACTGATGACATTTATCAAGGAGAATGAAGCGTTGGGTTACAAGATAAATTAATCAAGAATCAAGAGTTAAGAATTAAGTAATACCTGACAAAGAGGCATATAATGATGCCAATTTTCTTAATTCTTAATACTTAACTCTTAACTGTTTCTTGGCACGCTGTTTGTTGGTGAAATGATGAAAGACAATATTTTATTAACATAAAAGATAGAAACAATGGAAGTAAAAATTACGACTGAGAACTTCGAGAACTTGAAAAACGGCGACAAGCCTTTAGTAGTTGACTTTTGGGCTACATGGTGTGGCCCGTGCAAGGCCATTGCTCCGATAATAGGAGAGCTGGCGGAGATGTATGACGGCAAGATTGTAGTGGGCAAATGTGATGTCGAGGAGAACGACGACATTGCCATGGAGTACGGCATACGCAGCATTCCGACAATACTGTTTTTCAAGAACGGGGAATTGGTTGACAGGTTCGTAGGCGCTACTACGAAGGCCAACCTGCAACAGAAGTTCGACGCGCTGTTGTAAGAACGGTGCAGGCTGCAAAACGTCAGTCCCCGGACGCTTCAGGCAAGCGTCCGGGGACTGTTTGTTTTTGTATGTGTCTTACGCTCCGGATTGCATGGAGCTGTGCGTCAATGTCATTTCACCTGTACTACGAGATATTTGCTTGTGCTCCAGAACAGTTGCGGATTTGTGATGTTGAGCACGTACTGTCCCTGGGCATCGCGTTCGAGTTTGTAGCTGCTTGACGGGTGCATGGTGAGCAGTTTTGCCGACTTTGAGTACAGCTTTATTGCTTTCAGAGAGCGGATGTCAACTTTGGTGAAGTAGTTTTTGTTGAAGTTTCCCTGAAGCACTTTCCCGTTTACGAGGATGTTCTGCTCCTTTAGTTCCTTCTTTGTGCCGAACACATACCATGCCGTGTTGAGTTGCTTGTCCTGGGTATTGATGGTGTTGGCCTTTTGGGCGTTGTCGTCTTGCAGTATGTCCACGTTCTTGCTGAGCGTGTTTGTTGTGTTCTGCAGTTCCTCTATGTGTATGTCCTTGGCTTCAAGCTGTGCATAGAGGTCTTTAATCTGGTGGTCTTTTTCTTCCAGCTGCTTTGTCAGGTTTTCAATGGTTTTTTGCAGTTGTTCGCTTTTGATGCTGCCGTTTTTAACCTGGTTGCGCAGTTTTGCTATAAGCTCCCGGTTCTCGGCCATGCGCTGTTGTATGAACTGTATGTTCTCGCGGATTTGCTGTTTCCGGCTCGCTCCTTCTCCGTTGCGTGCCACGCTTACGCGGTTTTCGGCCTCGTTGATGAGGCGGAAGCCTTCTTCAACTTCGTTCAGGATGCCCATCATGTCGTTGATTTCGTTGTCTCTTTGTTCTATTATTTTCTGCAAAGAGTCCTTTTGGCTGTCGTCAGACGGGCCTGACGGCGATTTTCCGTTGTTGCATGATGCCAGTGTGAACAGGCAAAGTGCAAATAATAATACCTTTTTCATATTCGTTTTTTGTTAATGTTGTCTTTTTCTCTGGTTATTGTTCCGTGCCGTTTTCATGCCTGCCGCTGCCGTGTTGCTTGCCGGATGCGTGGCTTTTTCCCTCAACCACGATGACAAATTCGCCTTTCGGAGCGGTTTCCTTGAAGTGGGCTGTCAGTTCGTCGAGCGTTCCGCGCACGCTTTCTTCGTGTATCTTGGATATTTCGCGGCATGCGCTTGCCCGGCGGTCGCCGCCTAAGTGCTCGGCCAGCTGCTGCAATGTCTTCAGCACCCGGTATGGCGATTCGTAGAATATCATGGTGCGCTGTTCGTCCTTCAGTGCCTCGAGGCGTGTAGCGCGGCCTTTTTTCTGAGGCAGGAAGCCTTCGAAGCAGAAGCGCTCGCACGGCAGTCCTGACGACACCAGTGCCGGAACGAAGGCCGTGGCTCCCGGCAGGCACTGCACTTCAACGCCCGCATTGACGGCCTCGCGCACGAGGAAGAAGCCCGGGTCGCTGATGCCCGGCGTGCCGGCATCGCTTATCAGGGCTATGGTTGCGCCGGCTTTCAGCCGCTCTACGATGGCGGCCGACGTTCCGTGTTCGTTGAACTTGTGGTGTGACATCAGCTGGTTTTTTATGTCAAAGTGTTTCAGCAGGATGCCCGACGTGCGCGTGTCTTCCGCAAGTATTAGGTCGGCCTCGCGCAGTATGCGCACTGCGCGGAGCGTCATGTCTTCAAGATTTCCCACCGGTGTGGGTACGATGTACAGCAAACCCATGTCAAACTAATGTGTAGGCGGCGGTTCCGCGTGGCGTGAATGCCGCTTTGTTGGCGGACGCCGGCACTTGTCTCTGCAAATATATGCAAATAAACCACGACGGCAAAAAATCGGCGTATTTCTTTGCAATTTTTAAAACGTCTTTGTAATTTTGTGCCGAAATGGTCAACAATATGTCAGGCGAGGCACACCGCCCGGGAAGAATTGAAGTAGTGTGCGGCTCGATGTTTTCGGGCAAGACGGAAGAGCTTATAAGGCGGCTGAAGCGCGCCGAGTTTGCAAGGCAGAAGGTGGAGATATTCAAGCCGGCAATCGACACGCGCTATTCTGACATCGAAGTGGTGAGCCACGACCGCCACTCGATACCCAGCACGCCGGTGGAGACATCGTCGTCGATACTCCTTTTGTCGTCAGACATCGAGGTTGTGGGCATCGACGAGGCGCAGTTTTTCGACGAAGGGCTGGTTGCCGTGTGCAACGAACTTGCCAACCGGGGCGTGCGTGTCATCGTGGCGGGGCTTGACATGGACTTCAAGGGCGTGCCGTTCGGCCCCATTCCGGCGCTCTGCGCCATAGCCGACGAGGTGACGAAGGTGCACGCCATCTGCGTAAGATGCGGCGCTTTGGCATACGTGAGCCACCGGCTTGTGGCCAACGACAAGCGGGTGATGCTCGGCGAGCAGAGCGAATACGAGCCGCTTTGCCGCGAATGTTACCGCAAGGCGGTAGAGGAGGAGGGGGCGAAAGGCTGAGGCTGCATGACCGCCGGCGAATGGCCGCATTGTAAAAGACGGCCTTTCGCCTTGCAAAAGGCCATGAATTGCACGCTAAAAGGCCATGTTTTGCAATGCAAAAGGCCACCTTTTACACGGCAGGATATAACCCGTTGATTTGCAGGTGGTTACAAACGGATGCTCAAAAGGCAATATATATGCTTTCATCATGTTCCCGATAATCTCAAAACCGTACAACCTTATAACTCCCAAACCGCATAATCTTACAACCTCAAAACCACATAACCGTATAACCGCATAACCTCATAACCGCAAAAACAATGATAATCGAGGAAAAAATAACGTTCGACAAGTTTATCCGCTGGTCGTTGACAGCACTGGTGGTGATAGTCGTCTTGCTGCTGATGAATTATCTTAGCAGCGTGCTCCTGCCGTTTTTCGTGGCGTGGCTGCTGGCCTACCTGGTGTATCCGGTGGTGAAGTTCGTGCAATACAGGCTGCATGTGCCTACACGCTTGCTCTCAATAATAGTCTCGCTCGTGTTCCTTGTGGCCGTCATCGGCGGTGTGTTCTATCTCATAATACCGCCCATGCTCGGGCAGTTCGACAAGTTCGGCGACGTACTTTCTAACTATCTGCACGAAAAAACGCACATAGCCAACTTCCCCGTAGCCATACAGCAGTGGATAGAGGAAAACAAGAACGGCATAAAGGACTTCTTTACCCAGGAGGACGTGGCCGCCGCGGTGAGGAACGCCATGCCCAAGGTGTTCTCCATGATAGGGCAGACGGCAAGCATACTAATCAGCGTCGTGGCCTCGCTCATCACCCTGCTGTACCTCTTCTTCATACTGCTCGACTACGAGAAGCTGGCCTCCGGCTTCATAAAGATATTCCCGAAAAAGAGCCGCCCCTTCTGGCGCGAGCTTATAGGCGACGTGGAACGCGAGATGAACAACTACATCCGCGGGCAGAGCCTCGTGGCTTTGTGCATCGGAGTACTGTTCTGCATAGGCTTCACCATCATCGACTTCCCCATGGCTATAGGCCTCGGCATACTCATAGGCATACTAAGCCTTATACCCTACGTACACGGCCTGGCCTTCATCCCCATGCTGTTCCTGTCGCTGTTGAAGGCCGCCGACACGGGTCAGAACTTCTGGGTAATCTTCGCCTCGGCAACAGCCGTGTTCATAGTCGTGCAGGCCATCACCGACATGGTGCTCACACCGAAGATAATGGGCAAGGCCATGAGCCTTAATCCGGCGGTAATCCTCCTGTCATTGTCTGTGTGGGGCGCGCTGCTCGGCTTCATCGGGCTAATCATCGCGCTGCCGCTCACAACCCTAATCATCGCCTACTACCAGCGTTACGTTACCAAGGAAGACATAGCCCAGTCGCCTCCTACATGCACGGATATGCAGCCGGAAACCTCGGAAAAAGCCCGGTTTGTACAGGAAAACGACCGAAAAGTTGAAAAAACAGACGAATAATTTGGCCGTATCGCAGAAAAAACGTACCTTTGCACACGCTTTACGAAACCATGTCGTACGGCAAGATCCGTTAGCTCAGCTGGTAGAGCACAACACTTTTAATGTTGGGGTCTTGGGTTCGAGCCCCAAACGGATCACGGAAGAGAGGTCTTCAATGGTGAAGACCTTTTTTTTTAATTTGCACAAAGCTGCTGGCATTCAATTCTTTGCATTCTCTTTTTGAGCAGCATACAAGGTGGTAACACCATCAAAAAAAACGAGAAAAAGCGACACACTTGGACGCTAAAAGCCCCTTTTGGACGGGTTTTGTGTTACCATAGCTGTGTTACCAATCTCACAAATGTGTTACCATTATGAGTAAGTACGTCAGATTATTCTTCAACCGGAAGAAGAAAGCCACGGCAACAGTGGCAGGAGCTATCGAAATCGTTGTTTGCCTTCAGCGTGAACGCTGTTATTTCCATTCAGGTCATAGTGTCACTCTCGGTCAATGGGAGAATGGATTGGTGGTGAATCATCCGCGTGCCGTTGTCATCAACGAGGAAATCCAGAAGAAAGTAACCGAGTTCGAGCATATCCTTATCGCTATGCAGGTGAACAAGGATGATATGACTATTGCCCAATTCAAGACCTACCTGAGTGCGGACGGCGGCAACCGCCGTAACTTCATGGCATGGCTTAGGAAGCGTATCAACAACCGTCCGCTCCGTGAGGGTACTCGAAAGGGACATCTAACCACCTACAAAGCACTTGAGCGTTTCGGCAAGTTCAAGACCTTTGACGATGTAACCCTGCAACATATCTATCAGTTTGACCTTTTCATCAGGGAAGAGCAGACTTACACGACAAAAGGGAAACCAATCATCAGGAGCCAGGCTGCCATCCATAACTATCATAAGCGTTTCAAGTCGTATGTGTCCGAGGCGTTCCGCCTTGGGCTTATCAAAGAAAATCCATACGAGCGTTTTCAAGACAAGCGTGGGGAGAAAAGCGACCGTCCCCATCTCACAGAAGCTCAACTGAAAAAGCTAATCCGTATGCGAGAGGAAAGCACGGATGCAGTGATGAACAAGTATCTTGACTTTTTCCTCTTTCAGACGTTTACTGGCATGGCATACAGTGATGCAAAATCGTTTGACTACGAGCAGCACGTTGTCGCCATTGACGGTAAAGATTACATTGACGGCCATCGCATAAAGACTGGAAATGAGTTTGTCACGCCTATCCTACCCATCACACGGAAAATATTGGAGCGCAACAACTACAAGATGGAAATAACTTCCAATCAGAAGTACAATCAATTCCTCAAAGGAATAGGCTTGGCTCTCAGCTGTCCTTTTCCTTTAACCACACATATTGCCCGCCATACATTCGCCTGTACGGTGGCACTTGGGCAGGGAATATCCAAAGAGGTGCTGCAAATCATGATGGGGCATACCTCTATAAAGACAACCGAAATTTATGCAAAGTTACCCATGCAATATGTGTCGCAGAACATTGGAGATAGGATGTTCAGGGTTTGGAAGTAATGATAAGAATCTAACGTAATAGCTAAAGTGTTTATTTAGAGAGGGGGTTGTTAAAATGCCCCCTGTGTTCTCGATTCAACTTTAACACTAAGTTTGCAGCGGATTCCGGCGAAGCCGGACAGCAGCAAACAAAATAAAGAAAATATAGTATAAGCCGAGGTCGTTTTTTACTTTTGTCGTAGGAAAGAAAAGAACAACCGTCCTGGCGGATAAAATAAATTGCTTAACCGGTTCGTAGAAACCAACCGCGGTTACATACCCGCCAAGGACAAGGCTGCTATAAGACGAGATAGATTGTTAGTCTTCAAGACTATTTAGTGTTTCAGTCTCATGCAGTCATCGGTTGTTCAAAAAATGAAGATAACAAAGATATGATTAAATTTTTTATTGGAATCGATTTTTCGAAGAGAACTTTTGATGCGACTATTATGGAAGGCGACAAATTGGATGAAAAGGGAATACATGCTGTATTCGAGAACTCTCTGAATGGTGCGAAAAAACTCATGGACTGGGTTATGGAACAGACGCATGTCTTCTCAAAAGAAACATTGTTGTTTTGTGGGGAAGATACGGGCTTATACAGCAAAATCGTCAGCGACACACTTGCAGATGCCGGTTGTTTCATGTGGCTGGAAAGTGCCCTCCGGATTAAACGCAGCCTGGGCATATCACGCGGCAAGAACGGCAAGAAAGATTCCCGGGACATTGCTGTTTATGCCGCACGCTATCAGGATAAAAAGAAACGGCATGTCGCACCGGACGAACGTACGGAAGTGCTCAAGGCACTGTTCATGAGACGGAAGTTCCTGGTCGGACAACGGGATGCACTCAGACGCCGTAACAAAGAAATGGCATCCGTTCTGAAAGGGAATAAAATGTCGGGAAAGTCATTCCGTTCTGATGACAGGCTGGATGCGGCATATCGCAAAGAAATAGCCTCTATCGAGAATGAAATAAAACGATTGATCGATTCTTCTGCGGAAATGAAACGGACCTATCAGATCCTTACCTCTATGAAAGGAATCGGCCTGATAAACGCGGTGGCCCTGATCGTTTATACAGTTAATTTTAAGAAGTTTGATTATGATGCACGCCGTATTGCCACGTTCTGGGGTGTCGCTCCCTTCGGAGCAGAGTCAGGAACAACGCTCCACACCACGCCACACGTGTCTCATTATGCAGACAAATACTTGAAATCCTTGTTGTCGGAAGCCGCCTTGTGCGCCATGCGGTTCTGCCCTGTCATAAAAAATTATGCAACCAGGCTGCTCGCCAGGGGGGAAACATCTGAACATCGTCAAAAACAATGTCAAGAACAAAATGCTACATATTCTTGTGGCCATGGTACGTGAGGGAAAATATTTTCAAGAGGCAGCGTAAAAAAAACGGGATTTCGCTTGCTTATTAACATAGATTGCCGAGGGTTTTGTCTTTCAATAAGAGGTGGCCATTGGGGGCACCCATTTACTTTGTTTTTAGTTAGTTTTATTGAGATAAAAAGGCTTTGTTGTGAAATTGTTGACTATTTTTAAAAATCAATATATGCAGCAACGCTGTAAACGTTAGAGATACTGAACGGATTGGCAAAATACATACGATTTCATGATATTTTCATGTTTTAACTTGAATCTTTTATTTTATAAATAGTTTTTTGTAATTTTGTATTATAATGTGCAATGATACTATTTGAAATTTAAAACAAGAAAATCGTATGAAAGGTAAAGTTAAGTATGTTACCAGAAACGTTTGGTATGAAGAGAGCCAATCATACCATTGGCGGTCTGATGTGCATCCAGTCCGTTATACTAACACTTATGCCGTATTATATAACGGTGATGAGGTCGATATTGATGAGGATGATATCCGAGACTATTATGAATGTAGTAGCATAACACGTGAACTCGTTAGCGAACTTAGCGATGATCTCCATAACGAGTGGATTGAGTATTATGAGGACGAAGATGGTGATTACTGTCTTGATGGTAAATTGTCTGATTATATTTAAAGCGACAACGATGAAAGAAATTCAACTAAAAATGATTGATCCAAATGATTTTGAAGTTATTAGAGTGATATCCTTTACCGTTCCACATTTGGAATATGGTGGAATAATCGTTTATCGTAGACCTTTGACTACAACTTATAAGGAAGATTGTCCAGATGAATTTGACGAATCGTTACTCAAATGGCTACAACAATTCAACCTCAAAGATGTTGTTCTTTCACATTCTAAAGATATTCTATTCGACAATCAGTTAAAAGATTATCAACAAATATACGACGGTGGAAGACCTACTACACAGCTATTGTTGACATGTCATGGTGATTATACAATTGATGAACTGATGGTTAAAGGTAAAATTGATGCTCGAATAATCGAACTCCCTATTTATTGGAATAGCTTAGCAAAAACTTCACTTCCAGATGTAAGTGGAGTTGTCACCTTTGACAAAGAGAAAGAACAATATTATTTTGATACAATTAGTAAAATCAAGTCCTTAAAGTGATTTTTTTAATTGTATTAGGTAATTCTGACATTATTTGCTATGAATAATTTGTAATCATTAGACAGTGTGCTTTTGCGATATTCTATTAAATGAATTATAGATAAAACATTGCATTTACAATTTGACATTATTTTGCCTATAATTGATTTTCCAATCATACTTCCCCTCTGCGACATCGCCGACCTCTTTGAGTGTATGGCGATGTTTTATTTCGTCACAAGGTTGTCTGCTTTCCGCATAGCCACAAAGCCATGCGCCAATGGCTTTCTGCTGCTCGGCAGTTTCGCCATATTCCTGCATCACGCTTTTGATGTCGGCTGCTTCGGACGGGGCAAAGAACGACTGGTGATGTTCCGTACCAAAATGGATAATCGCTTGGATTGCCCGTTTGAAAATCTCGCTCGTGTGATACAGGAAATCGGCAAAGGCATTCAGAAGTTTGCGGCTGATTGCCAATGCGCTTTCCAAAAGGCGGATGGTCTTGTCTTTCTCCGCTGTGGCTTGGCTTACCGCTTGACGGATATGCTGCTGTTCATCGGTTTGCTGTTCCTGAAACTGCTTTACCGCCTTATCTCTTTCAACGCCAAGTGAACGGCTCTGCATCAAAGCCCGGTCACGCTCAGCTTCGGCTTTCTGCTTCTCTGCTGCCAATGCCTGTGTCAGTTCCGCCACCTTCTTTTTCACGGCATCGAAAAAGGCTTTCCTGATGCGCTCGTTCTCGGCTTTCAGTTTGGCGTTTTCCTTTTCAACGGCTGCGGATTTACCAACTCCTACAATGCTGCCGACACTATCCAAAATGCTGTCCACTTTCGCCTTGCGCTCGTCTTTGAGTTGGCGCTCCTTGTCGGCAATCTCGCTGTCAAGCGATTGTCGGTATTGTTCTTTCGCTTTGTTCCCACCCTCGATGGTCTGCCGTTCCTTTTCTGCTTTCTCTTTGGCGGCAAGGGCTGCTTCCTTTTCGACTTTGACCCGTTCCGCTTCCTGCTTCTGCTTGGCAAGGATGAAGTCCGTGCGCTCCAGATGTTCTTTGCCTGTAATATCCTTTGAGATGCCCCTTTCCATCTCCAAGCACTCAGCCAAAACCGTCTGCATCTCGCTCATGGCTTTCTCGTCCAGCTTGCAGGACTTGCCCGTATCGTGGTTCATCCAATCCCATACGATGTGGGCGTGCAGGTTGGGCTTCCATGTGGTATTGTCGCCAGGTATTCCGTAATGTCCTTCGTCACGGTGGATGAACACTTGCAGGGCTGTGACACCCCAACGCTCGTTACACACCTTACAGAACTTCTGCAACTGCTCCATCGTGGTGTCCTCCTTGATTACTACCACACCCTCTTTAAGCGGAGTGCTGCCACGTACGATAGTCACCTTACCCGTCTTTTTGTTCACCCGTTCACGGTCTTTGGTCTGCATCGCTCGGCCTGTCTTTTCCTTGACCATTGCGGCTATCTGATTGTAGTAGTCGGTCAGTGAGGTATCGCCTAATTGTGATGATACCCACATTTCATTTTTTGCCATAAGGTCGGTGCGGATATAGAACTTCTCCTTACGGATATTGGCGAGGTATTCTGCTGACCGTTTGTTATGCGGGCTGCTGCTTCCAAGGTTGCAGGGCTTTATGTTGATGGATGTCTTCTGTGCCATAGGACTTGTCTGTTTTTGAGTTTCACAATGGGTTATTAGGGCAGAGCCTTAATCGGAGGGTGCAGGGAGAGGGTCACTTCCTGCTCCGGGTTCTTAGGGGTGGAAGCCACTAAGCGGAGTTCCCAAAGAGAGGGTCACTCTTTGGTCGGGTTGCACAGGGCTGAAAGTCCTTGCCGGGTTCTTAGGGCAGAGCCATAAGCCCCTCGGGAGAGCCCACAACTTCGGAGCGTAGCGGAGAAGTTATAGTGGGCTATATCTGGGCAAGCCCAGCATTTATCCATGCCGTAAGTCCTCTCCTGCAAAAACCACTAACCGTGTTGTCGCTTTCAGTCGGGAAAGGGTACGCTCCCCATATTTCTCTGCAAGCTGTTCCTTCGTGCAGTTGGTGTTCGTGATTAGGAATTTGCCCTTCCTTTCGCAATCGTCCACGAAATCAGGGAACACATTGAAGTGGTTGCCGTATTCCTGATAGGGTTCTTCACGCCCTATGTCATCAATCACAAGCAGATGGCTACGCATCACTTCGGTGTAATGTCGGTTCATTTCGCGTGCCAGACAGATGGAGAATACTTTGTGAAAATAGTGCTGTATAATGCAGGGAAGTATTTGCAAACAAATGGTGGTCTTTCCTCTGCCACAGTTGCCCATACAGAACAGTCCAAGCCCTTTGTTGTCAGTCAACCAATCTACAACCTTATCGTATTCGGGCTGCCACATGTAGTTACAGCCCAAGAAATGCCGCAATCCTGCATCCAATACTTCTTTGGCATTGGGCAAACGGATATGCAGCCGTTGCGGTTGCAGGCACACTTTTCGCTCGGCAAAGAAATTTACTGCCGCTCTGAAATCTATTCTGTTGTCTGAATTAATATCTACCATTCTGATGTGTTTTTGAATTTGTCCGGATTGTCGTCAGTCAGTTTTACGCCGACTTGCCAAGCAGGATGAGCCTTCTGCCTGTAGTCTCTGTTATTCCCTTTTTTCATCAACCAGTTTACAAAATGCTGCTGCGCATCGGCTGGCGATTTAGACTGGATGCCGCATGTCCGGAGATAAAGAAAGAACTCTCCAAGCATTTCCTGTATCTTCATGTCGTCCACTTCTATTCCATGCTGGTTCGCATATTCCTTCACGTTGCCCAACCATTTGTTGTCAGCGTACAAAAGAGCCTGCAAGTCGTTTAAATGGAGCGGTTTCTCTTTAGGAATAATAGATTTATTTATTTTGTCTATACTGTTTATAATGGTTCCGGCTGCCGTTCCATCCAGTGTTCCATTTGCTGTCATATTTCGCTGTACCGTTTTGTTGGTGTCCACCTTTATTAAAAGAGTGTAGCCGGGAATAGAGGAATTGTTTTTTCCCTCTTCGTAAGCGATAAGTCCACGGTCTTGCAGTTTCTTCCTCAACCGGCAGAGTGTCTGGCGGCTTATGCCGAGATTGTTGGTAATTCGTTGCGTGCTGCATCCGAAAGAGGCTTGCCAATATCGGCGTTTGCATTCTGCCAAAAGAAAGAAATACAGTTGCGTTTCCCTTGCTGAGAACGTCTGCATTTCATTCTCTCTCCAGAATTGCCCCATATAGTCATAAGAACGCACTCTCATTTTATTTTCGGTTGAGTAAAGCTGCATCCACTTCAAGTTTGCTGAAATAAAGATGCTTGGCATTGAGATGATAGGGTAACTGTTTGCGTTGGCAGCGTTTGCGGACGGCTCCGACTGACAAGCCGAGATATTCTGCCACCTGTTTTACGTTCATCACGATATCGGCGTGTCTTTCCATCCGATGAACCACATCGTTCACGACCTTAATATAATGTTCTTGTTTCATAATTCTGTAATTTTAGTGAGACAATTTGCTTCCGATTGCGGTACCTTTCAGCCGGGCAGCGACACAAAGGTACATGGTAAGTCTGCTAAAAAACAAAATTCACAACACTTTACTGCCGGATTTTATAGCTATTTATAAATCGAGTATGATTTCATACTATAAATCATACTTAAAATCTAATTATCAGTCCATTAATGTAACAAATAGACATCCCCAAATATGGCTTAGTAAGGCTGCGGAACATGAAAATTGTTGTCGCAAAAGAAACAAAAGCAAGATTTAGCCCCATGAAAAGAACCGCAAATCAAAAGAAAAAATGTATCTTTGCAATCAGGATGGACTAAGAGAGTCCACTGTGAGTGATCATAAACCGTGTTACCGCATTGTGTTACTCGCTCAAATCGAACATCGTTATTGAATGTCGGAAGACTCTGATACAGAACAAGATATCGCTTGATATTTGGTAATAAAAAGAGCTATTTTCAGATACCAAACGGATCACTCATAAAGTAAAGACAGATATAGTGAAACCGCTGATAACCAAACGTTATCAGCGGTTTTATTTTGTTCCAGGCGCACGTTCAGACGTCAAGCTTGGCAATTTAAGTGGGGATGTCTTGATGCGAAACATCAGCTGGCTGTTGGCTGGTATGCCATGCTTGGGTATGACTTTGACGGTCAACTGTGTGTGGTTTATGGACGTTGCGGCATTGTCTCAATTCGATTTGCAGATACTTTTTCATGTGTATGTTTTGCTGTCAGCAGGTTGGCCGCATGCCGGGCGTATTGTGAAAGACGGCAAATCAGGCGGTAAAAGGTGGCCTTTCACGCTGTAATAAGTGGCTTATTGCAGCGTGAAAGGCCACCTTTTGCATAACTGAATGTAATTTGCTGACTGCCAATGCGTTGCCGATGCAGATGCGCAGCTTCGTATGATGGCGGCCGAAGTGCCGCCCGGCTGTGGATTGTTAATCGTGAATTGTGGTTTAATGATTGAGCCTAAGGGACTTCACTTTAGTTTTTTTTCACGATAAACACCGGATAAAACGCCTGCTTGTATTGATTTTTGCGTACCTTTGCAGTGAAATTAACCAAGGCGAAGGTATGCGCAACAAGGACAATTTCACATTTCTTACATCCGCGCCGGTGCACCGTGTGATACTCACAATGGCCGTCCCTACCATCATAAGCATGCTTGTAACGAGTGTGTATAACATCGTGACGACGTTCTATGTGGGGCGTATCAGCACGCAGGCCACGGCGGCCGTTGGCATAGCTTTTCCGGTTATGTCGATAATCCAGGCCGTAGGCTTCACTTTCGGGCAAGGCTCAGGCAACTACATTTCGCGCGAGCTGGGCGCACAGCGGCACGTCAACGCCCGCCGCATGGCCTCCACGGGCTTCTTCAGCGCTGTTGTTACGGGTGCCGTGCTCTGCCTTGTCGGTCTGCTGCTGCTTGAGCCTTTGGTCATGCTGCTCGGCTCTACGCCCACCGTGCTGCCATACGCCAAGCGTTACCTGGCGTTCATCCTGCTGGCCATGCCGTTCATGTGTGGCGCGCTTTGCCTAAACAACCAGATGCGTTTCCAGGGCAATGCGGCTTACGCCATGTTCGGAATACTTGCCGGGGCGGTAATAAACGTGTTCCTTGCGCCTGTGTTCATTTTCGTTATGGGTATGGGAATAACGGGTGCGGGACTGTCAACGTTTGTCGGCGAGGCGTGCAGTATGGTGGTGTTGCTGGTCATGACGCACAAGGGCGGTACCATACGCATACGTCCGCGCGACTTTTCGTTGCGTTCGTCGTTGTTTAAGGAAATACTTGCCGGCGGCACGCCTTCGTTTACCCGGCAGGGAATGGCAAGCATAGGTGTGGCCTTGCTCAACGTCGCCGCAGGCCGTTTCGGTGATGCCGCGATAGCCGGCATGTCCATCGTGGGCCGTGTCTGCTTTGTCGTTTTTGCCGCTGTAATCGGTCTGGGGCAGGGTTTCCAGCCCTTGTGCGGCTTCTGCTACGGTGCCGGCCTTTACGCCCGGGTGTGCGAGGGCTACTGGTTCATCGTGCGTCTCGGCACGTCGTTTCTCGTGCTTGTGGCCGTGCTGGGCTTCGCCTTCTCGGCCGAGGTGGTGGCGGTGTTCCGCCATGACCCTGCGGTCATTGCCGTAGGCAGTGTCGCCCTGCGGTGGCAGCTGCTCACGCTGCCGCTCGGCGCGGTGGTGATGTACACCAACATGATGATGCAGACCATACGCAAGCCGTGGCAGGCCAACATCCTCGCCGCATCGCGCAACGGCCTCTTCTTCATCCCCTTAATCATTATCCTTCCGCATTTCTTCGGCTTGCTTGGCGTGGAGATGTGCCAGGCGTGCGCCGACATGCTGTCGTTCGTGCTGGCCGTGCCCATCGCCATGAGCGGATTTAAGGCGTTGAAATGAAGTAAAAAATGAAAAACGAAAAGTGAAAAATCCGTTTGCCATTGACTATATGAAGGCAAACGGATTTTTCACTTTTCGTTTTTCGCTGTTCACTTACTTTTATTCAGTCATTCTTTTCTTTAGTTCCTCTTTGCGCAGTTGCAGTTTCCTAAGTTCTTCGGCTTTGGCCTCTATTGCCTTGTCGATGCCTTCTTGTTCGATGAACTCACGGAAGTGCTGCAGCTCTTTGTAAGGAACGCCAGTGTTGATGATGTCGATTACGTCGTTGATGAACTGTCTGTCATCGTCTGCAAGGTTCTCAACCTTTTCCTTCAAATCTTTTACCTTTACCATTGTTTTGTCTCCTTTCGGTTGTTTTTATTAGCTATTAGGAGACATGCAAATAACGTGCCTGTATGCCATTTTGGCACAACGAAAAAATAAGAATTATGAGTTAAGAGTTAGAATTAAGAAAATATGCCTTACAGGCGGTGTCATTATGGCTAATTCCATAACACCCTGCAAGGCATATTTTCTTAATTCTAACCTTTAACTCTTAATCCTTTTCAGTTTTTCTTCCAGAGTTTTGTCATGTCCTCGAGCGTCTTGCCCTTGGTCTCGGGTACAAGTCTCCATACGAATATGGCGGCGATAACGCAGATTGCACCGTACAGGCCGTATGTGAACCAGTGGCCGAAGTCAGGGTCTGAAGCGGTCTGCATGTTGAACATCGGCACGAAGGTGGAACTTACAATCCAGTTGAATATCCACTGGAAGGCCACTGCGATGGCTACAGCCTTGCCGCGTATGGTGTTGGGGAAGATTTCGGATATGAGCACCCAGCAAATCGGTCCCCACGACATCATGAACGATGCGCTGTACACCATGATGCTAAGCATCGTAACTATGGCTAAGTCCATGTTTCCGAAAGTCAGCGCAACGCCGAACGCTCCGACTGCCATGCCGATGGAGCCGGTGATGAGCAGCGGCTTGCGTCCCCACTTCTCAACGGTGAAGATGGCAACAAGCGTGAAGAGGATGTTTACTACGCCCATGATGACTGTCTGCATCATCGGGTTCTCCATGCCCATGTCGCCGAAGATGCGCGGTGCGTAATAGAGCACGGCGTTGATGCCGACGGCCTGCTGGAACACGCTGAGCATGATGCCGACGAAGATAACCAGTACGCCGTAGGTGAACATCTTTTCGGTCTTTTCGGTCACGGTGTTCTTTATCTCGTCAAGTATGTTGCGGCCTTCAGCCTCTCCGTTGATTTTGGAAAGCACGGCAAGAGCCTTGCTGTCCTGTCCGGCCATGACGAGGTAGCGCGGTGTTTCGGGGACGAAACATATTAGTATGGAGAACAGTCCGGCAGGAACGGCCTCGCTACCGAACATGTAACGCCAGCCGGTAGATATTGTCCAAGGGTCGCTGTTGGGCATTACGGCGCTTACGCCTTGGCCTATCGACTCGATTACCGGGTTGGTATGGTCGCCGAGAATCATGAAGTTAACCATGTAGACAACCAGCTGGCCGAAGATGATTGCAAACTGGTTCCACGACACGAGCGTGCCGCGTATGTTCGAAGGTGCCACCTCCGCGATGTACATAGGGCATATTGCCGAGGCCAGACCCACGCCTACGCCGCCGATTACGCGGTAGATGTTGAAGGCGATTAGCAGTGGGAAGTCGGCGTGTCCGTGCTCGAAGAAGAGGAACTCCGGCTCCATCGAGCCGAGAGCGGAGATGAAGAACATGATGCCGGCAAAGATAAGCGACTTCTTTCTGCCCCAGTTTGAGGCCAGATAGCCTGAGATTGCGCTGCCTATGATGCAGCCAATGAGCGCGCTGGCGCAGGTAAATCCGTGCCAGGCATCGGTGTAGGTGAAGTCCGTGGCACCGAGGAAGAATGCCTGAAGGCCCTTTTCTGCGCCGGAGATTACGGCGGTGTCATATCCGAACAACAGTCCGCCTAATACGGCAACAAGCACTATTGAAAACAGGTAAGCCTTGCTGCCAGATTGCTTTTGGTTCATGGTAATTGTGTTTTTTGTTAATGTTGTTAATATCGGTTGTTATTAGTCATAACGTGTCTCTTTTCCGTTTATTATATGTACGTGCGCGTTTCTAAATGTATTTCAGGGTATGACGTTTTCTGTAGTTTTGTTTCCGTTCGGATTTTTCCTGGCGTTCAGTTACGGCCTTGTTTGCAAGGATGATGCAAACGGGTGGGGTGGTAACTCCTGCCCGGATGGCCGTGCGCGCCTAATCCTCTGCAAAGTTAATTATTTTTGTTGGAAAAACGCACGTTTTCGGTGTGCAAATGTAAAATTCATTGTTTCAATGCCATGCGCCGCCTGACGTCCGGCGTGTGCAACGCCTGTTGCAGGCCGCTTTGCAAAAGACGGCCTTTTGCGTTCCAAAAGGCCGTCTTTTACACGCTGAAAGGTGGCCTTTTACAATGCGAAAGGCCACCTTTTGCAAAGTCACCGGTTTCCGTATAAATCCTTGTACCAGTCATAAAAGCGTGCGATGCCTTCCTCCACGCTTGTTTTCGGGCTGTAACCGCACTCGCGGCCGATGCGCGATATGTCGGCGTAAGTACACTGCATGTCGCCCGGCTGCATGCCTTCCATGTGCATTACGGCCTTGCGCCCCGTTACGTTTTCTATCCTTTCTTGCCGTTTCAGCACGGGCGGCAGCCTGTCAGCGTCTTTTCCGCGCATCATCAGCACGCCTCGTGGCAGGCTGTCGCGCGTTATGTCTTCGTTGTTAAGCTTGATTACGTCCTGCTTCAGGTACACGTCCATGTTTTCGCTGCGCTTTACGTTCCACGTGTAAAACCGCTGCGTACCGTGCCGCTCGGCTTCCATCTGTGCCGTTGTACACAGCTTCTTGTAGCCGATGAGGCTGTTTACGCCCGGCACGGCGAGACCTGTGAAGAACACGGCGGCTAGCATTCCGCAGGCAACCGGCTTCACCGTGCCCTCCGTTTTGCGCTGTTTGCGCAGGCGGAAGAGCAGCCTCCAACCGACAGCGACGCGGCTGCCAAAGCGATACGGGCATCGGCCATGTATGGCACATCCAATGCCGCCGCAACAGCCCATCCGGGCAGCGCAATGGCGAAAACTGCGGCAGGAAAGGCCACCGACAGCCGTGCCAAAGGCGTGCGCCCGACGCGCGGAAGCAGCGTGGCCGCAAGATAGACGGCAGGCGGAAACAGTGGCAGCATGTACACCTGGATTTTCGAACTGACAAGTGAGAGCATCACGAACGTGGTGCACACCGCCGCCAAAAGTAGCTTCTGCATGTCCGTAAGCACTGCCCTGCGCCACACGGCATAGACCGTCAGACCGGCAATCAGCAGTGTCCACGGCGCCATTGAGTACCATATCGCTATGAGATAGTAGTAAAACGGCTCGTCATGATGAAACGAGTTGACCGCCCGGTCGACCGTCTGGTGCAGCAGAAGGTTGGCAAGATAGCCGCTGCGTCCTTCCCAATAAACCGCCGCAAACCATGCAATGCACGGTACGGCGAGCACTGCCCACGTGGTTATTCCCCAGTAGCGGCCTGCCGTGTGCCTGCGGCCTGTCGCTAAAAGGAACGCCACCGTCGTTACAAACGGCACGAGTATGCCCATCGGTCCCTTGCTGAATACGGCTAAGAAGATGTACACCGGGAACATGATAGCATTGACCCTGCGCCGCCCACGGCCGCAAACCATGTTGTAAAAGGTGCGCAGCGACAGCGTGATGAACATGCACATGAGCATGTCCATGCGCAGGAATACCGCCATTCCAGGAACAGTCCGCACGTGACGAGCATCCATCCGCCGGTCTCCGCACAGTCTTTGCCGCAATCTTCGGCCACCCACCGGCTCATTACCGACACTGTTACGAGTGCCGGAACGAGTGAAAACAGCGACAGCAGCCACATCTGATGGCTGCCCGAAAGCGTCTTGGCGGCCATCAGCAGCCACAATTAGAGCGGCGGCTTGTCGGCGTAGGGCACGCCGTGGTTGGTGAATGCGAACGCAGGGAGAAACCTGTGCATGCCCGTAAAGAACGGAATGCGGCGCGCGCAGGCCGTGCGCATCACCTTGAGAGGACAGCCCGTGTCCTTCATTCCGTCGTGGGGCATCATGCGGCGGAAGCCGTTTGCTATCTTCGACTGTAGTTTCTTGAAGGCCGAGTCGCGTCGTTCGGCGCGTATGCCCGTCACCATTTCGTACTCGTTGATGTGTCCGAGCAGCAGGTTGAAGTCCTCCGGCGTAGTCTGAAGGTCGGCGTCCATGTAGCCCACGAGCGGCGAACGGGCAGTGTCGATGCCTGCTTTCAGCGCCGCGCTGAGGCCAAAGTTGCGCTCCAAGGCTATGTAGAAAAAGCCTTCATGCCTGCCGCAGGCATCGGCGATGAGGCCGAGGCTGCCGTCGGTTGAGCCGTCGTCAACGAACAGAACACACGTGCGGCGTATTGATTTTGGCATGAAGTCGGCGAGCCGTTGCTCTAAAGCGGCAATGTTTCCGGCCTCGTTGTACACTGGAATGATGATTGTAAGCTGGTAGTTTCCTGTCTTGTTCATAACCTTTCGGTTGTATTGTACAGGCGCAAAAGTAGCCGCCAATTTTGTTGAAACTTTGAAGAAACCGTGTGGCGGCGAACGGTTGAGGCTGTTTTTAACGTAATTTTCATGCGCCCCTGTTATCCGCATGTACGGTTGTTTATATACGCAATGGCTGTTGCCAAAATGTAACGGCACCGGCCTTGTTTGCTTGCATATTGTTTTCCGACGGGTTTCCGTGAGCACGTTTTTCGTAAAATAAAATGCCGCAGGCCAAAATATGGCCGTTTTTCGTGTGCAAACGTAAGTGCGTGTGTTGCAGAACGTTGCGGCGTTTGCATGCTTATGTGTGCGATGTTTGCGGCAGCTTGTTTTGCAAAAGGTGGCCTTTTGCCATCTAAAAGGGCACCTTTTGCATTGTCGAAGGCCATCTTTTGCATGTATGTTGATGGCCTTTAGCAGTGTCGAATGGCATGTTTCGCGCATTGAATGACTGCCATTCGCACTTAAAACGGCCTTTTCCTTATGCCTTGCCAACCGTGTTTAGCCGCTTCGTTTTTCTATTTCGTGATGATAGGTGTACATTTCTCAAATGACATATTGATGCAGATAAGGCTGCCGTGAGTTGCATAATGTCATGTGCGGCAGCATGTTTTTCTGTGTAAAAGATGGCCGGAAACATGCCTGATGTCTGGATTTTGTTGTATATTTGCAACTGTTTATCGTGAAAAATTACAGACATCCATGACGCATTACCAACCGTCATCGTTGCCGAACACGCGCATCGACGCTGCCGACTTGCTGCGTGCCGTGGCCGTGGGCGGCATCATCCTCGTGCATTTTCTCGAGCATCTTAACTTTTACAGCTTTCCTCCGCTGACTAAGTTCGACGAGGCCGTGTGGGACGTTGTGTTCTTCCTGTTGTCGAACAAGATGTACGCCATCTTTGCGATGCTGTTCGGAGTGACGCTGTTCGTGCAGCATGACAACCAGGCGCAGCGCGGTTACGACTTCCGTCCGCGCTTTGTGTGGCGCATGGTGCTGCTGTTCGGCTTCGGACTGCTCGACCTCTTGTTCTTCAACGGCGACATTCTTACGGTCTATGCCGTGTGCGGCCTGCTGGTGTTGCCGCTCGTCCGCGCAAGCAACCGCGTGCTGTTGGGCTTCGCCCTGCTGTTTGCGTTGCAGCCGATAGAGGTGGTTTATTTTGTCGGAAGCCTGATAAATCCGCAGCTTCAGCCGCTCAACCTCGGTTCTGACGCCATGTTCGGCGCGATAATTCCTGCGCAGGAAGGCGGCAGTTTGTTAGATGTGGCCGTGGCAGGGCTGCGTTATGGCCTGCCCGTAAACTTCACGTGGGCCATCGAGCACGGGCGGTTCATGCAGACGTTGTTCCTTTTCCTGCTCGGACTTTGGGTCGGCAGGCGCCGCCTGTTGTATGATGAGGGGCATAATGCGGCGGTGTGGAAGCGCACAATGCTGTGGTCGTTGGTGGCCTTTGCGGTGCTCTGTCCGCTGCGCTATACTGTGCCGCAGATGTTTGCTTCGCCGTGTACCGAGGCGTCGTTGACGGTGATGCTCGACATGTGGAAGAACCTTGCGATGATGCTTTTCTATGTAAGTTCCATCACGCTGATGTACCACCGCACGCGCATGCGCCGCTACCTGTCGAAGCTGTTGCCGTATGGCAAGATGAGTTTGTCCAACTACATAGGCCAGTCTGTTGTCGGCGGCTTCATCTTCTACCACTGGGGGCTTGGCCTTTACACGGTCAGCGGTCATGCCATGAGCCTTGCCCTTGGCGTTGTCTTCGTGCTGTTGCAGTACTCGTTCTGCCGCCTTTGGCTTGCAAGCCATAAGCGCGGACCGCTCGAGCAGCTGTGGCACAACGCCACGTGGATAGGTGCGCGCAGGCCGAAAAAGTGAGGTTTATTTTAGGAGTTAAAGAAGTTAAAGGAGTTTTTCGCTTCGCTCAAGGAAACTCCTTTAACTTCTCTAACTCCTTGACAAATGGCTTTAATTCCTTAGCGAACGCAGTGAGCGATAACTCCTTTAACTTCTCTAACTTCTAAAATAAAAGTCAGTTCTGCTGCCATTTATTTTAATATAAGGTGGATTTTTAGTAATTTTGCACCGATTTGACTTGTTATCGGAATGAAGTTCAGCGACGTTATAGGGCATGAAGAGGTGAAGCAGAGGCTGCGGCAGATGGTCAGTGAAGACCGTGTGCCTCATGCCTTGATGTTCTGCGGACCGCGGGGCAGCGGCAAGATGGCGCTTGCCTTGGCCTTCGCTTCTTACCTGTTGTGCCGCGACAGGAGCGGCGGCGATGCGTGCGGAGCGTGCCCGCAGTGCGCTATGACGGCCAAGTTGGCTCATCCCGATTTGCATTTCTCATACCCCGTAATCCGTCCTTCGGGCACCGGTTCGGAGCATAAGATGTCGAGCGAAGACTTTGCTTCGGAGTGGCGCGAGCTGCTTTTGCAAGGCCCTTACTTCACGATAGAGCAGTGGCTGGCCTGCATGGGCGCGGCCAACCAGCAGGCACAGATGGGCGTTGGGGAAAGTGATGCGCTGTCAAGGGCGTTGAGCCTGAAGTCAAGTCAGGGCGGATACAAGGTCGCAATATTATGGTTGCCCGAGCGGATGAATGCCGAATGCGCCAACAAGATGCTCAAACTGCTTGAAGAACCGCCGCAAGCCACGGTCTTCTTGCTTGTCTGCGAAGAGCCGGGGATGCTAATCGACACCATAAAAAGCCGTGCACAGCGCATTGATGTGCGCCGCATTGCCGACGAAGACATAGAGCGTGCACTTGTGGAACGCCGCGGAATAGACCCCGATGGGGCGCGTAGACTGGCGCGTGCGGCCGGCGGCAGCTGGCTCGGAGCACTTGAAGAGCTTGATGCCGGAAACGAGAAGAAGGAATTTCTCGACATGTTCATCTCGCTGATGCGCCTCGCATACATGCGCAAGATAAAGGATTTGAAGAAGTGGAGCGACACCGCCGCCGCACTCGGACGTGAACGGCAGAAGCGCATGTTGGAGTATTTCCTGCGGCTGGTGCGCGAGAACTTCATGTACAACTTCCGCAATCCGCAGCTTTGTTACATGACCCGCGATGAGGAAAACTTCGCCCGTAACTTCTCGCCTTATATCAATGAGGCCAACGTTTTGGAGATTTCGGCGATGATGAACCGCGCCATACGCGACATAGGACAGAACGCAAACGCCAAGATTGTGTTCTTCGACATGGCGACGAACATCATCGTTGCCCTGATAAGAAAACCTTAGGCATACGCCTTTACACATATAAACATACTTTGATATGGACTTCAAGAACAGGAAATACATGATATACAACGGCTGCGACCGCGGTCTCTGCATTCGCGGTTGCGGACGGCAGGACCGCCAGCTCAACACTTATGACTGGCTGGCCGACGTGCCGGGCAACGCCAAAAGCACCGACCTTGTGGAGGTGCAGTTCAAGAACACGCGCAAGGGTTATTACCATAACGTCAACAACCTTGACCTGAAAAAGGGCGATATTGTGGCCGTTGAGGCCAGTCCCGGCCATGACATAGGCGTCGTTACGCTTACAGGCAAGCTCGTGGAGCTGCAAATCCGCAAGGCAAACATCAAGTCGCCGGACGACATAAAGCGCATATACAGGATAGCGAAGCCTGTCGACATGGACAAATATTATGAGGCCAAGAGCCGTGAACATGATACAATGATACGCAGCCGCCAAATCGCCAAGAACCTGAATCTTGACATGAAAATCGGCGATGTGGAGTATCAGGGCGACGGAAACAAGGCCATCTTCTATTACATTGCCGACGAGCGAGTGGACTTCAGGCAGCTAATCAAGGTGCTGGCGGAGACCTTTCATGTGCGTATAGAGATGAAACAGATAGGCGCGAGGCAGGAAGCCGGACGCATCGGAGGTACAGGGCCGTGCGGCCGCGAGCTGTGTTGCGCAACGTGGATGAAGAGCTTTGTGTCGGTAAGTACCGGCGCGGCGCGCTATCAGGACATATCGCTGAACCCGCAGAAGCTGGCCGGAATGTGTGCCAAACTGAAGTGTTGCTTGAATTATGAGGTTGACAACTACATCGAGGCGAGCCGCAAGTTGCCGAGCAAGGAGGTCGTGCTGCAGACGCAGGACAATGATTATTACCTGTTCAAGAGCGACATTCTGGCCGGCATTGTGACTTACTCGACCGACAAGAAGGTGCCTGCCAACCTTGAAGTTATTACCGCAAGGCGGGCGCTTGACGTAATAGAGATGAACAGGCAGGGCGAAAAGCCGCTGTCGCTTCAGGAGGACGGCACGCCGAAGAGGCAGGAACGCCCCGTTGACTTGCTTGAGAACGAGAGCCTGACGCGCTTCGACAAGAGCAAGAAAAAGCGCAAGCCGAAGAACAAGAACGGCAAACAAGCGGCCAAAGGACGCGGCAGGCAGGGCGACGCACAGCCCAGGAAAGGCGGCGGAGGGCCTGCCGAAGGCAAGGATATGAAGGCGTAATGATGCTTAGGCGCACATTATATATATTGTTGCCGGTCATTGCCGTGGCGGTGGCTGTGTCGGCTTGCGGCGGTGGAACGGTGTACAGCAAGTTCGTGTCAACGCCTGTTGACGGATTGGAAAAGAACGACACGGTTGTGTTCGACGTGCCGCCGGTGGCCTTGTCCGGTCGTTACAGTATGGAGATGGGTCTGCGCATAACGGCGGCCTATCCGTTTACAAGCATTAGTCTGGAGGTTTGCCAGACCGTAGAACCCGGCCACAGGATGAGCGTTGACACGCTTGACTGCCGCCTGTATGACAATGACGGCAATGTGCTTGGCCGTGGAGTGAGCATTTATCAGTACGGTTTCGCGCTTCCTGACATCGGTCTGCAAAAGGGCGACTCGCTGCATGTGCGCGTGCGGCACGTGATGAAACGTGAAATCCTCCCCGGCATAACGGACATCGGTTTAAGCATGGAAACCAAGTGACAAGACATTCATTTGATAACGGAATGCGGCATGTAGTGCCGCATTTTTTTGTAGAAATAAGCGGATAATGTGTTCAACTGTGTGATTAATAATGGCGTAAAGTCATGCCTACCATGACTTTACGCCATTATTTCTTGTGCCTGTTTGCGCGCTGCTCGCGGTATTTTGCCTTCTGGCGGGCCGACCCGCTGCCGTGCGCTCCTGTGATATACTGCTTTTTCTTGGCTTTGGTCTTTACCTTGCCGCTGTCGTTTTTGTTGTTGCTTTTAGCCTTGCGGAACACTATTCCGCCACCAGCAATTATGTCGTCGATGTCTGCCATATATGTAAAAGGTGAGAAGGTGAGAGGGTGAGAAGGTGAAAAATGTTGTTAAAAATGGAGCGTTTGGGGAGGTGAGAGGGTGAGGATTGGATAGGCTTGACGATGAAATGTCTCACCTTTTCACCTTCTCACCTTCTCACCTTTCAATCAGTGGTGGAACAGCCTTACGCCGGTGAAGGCCATGGCTATGCCGTATTTGTCGCAAGTCTCTATCACATTGTCGTCACGGACGGAGCCGCCGGCCTGTGCGATGTACTCAACGCCGCTCTTGTGGGCGCGCTCTATGTTGTCGCCGAAGGGGAAGAAGGCGTCGCTGCCGAGGCTTACGCCGGAGAGTTTGGATATCCATTCCTTCTTCTCGGCCGTTGTCAGAACTTCGGGCTTCTCCTTGAACAGGCGCTGCCATGTGCCTTCTGCCAGCACGTCGTCGTGCTCGTCGCTGATGTAAACGTCTATGGTGTTGTCGCGGTCGGCGCGGCGTATGCCGTCAACGAAGGGCAGACCCATCACTTTCGGGTGCTGGCGCAGCCACCAGATGTCGGCCTTGTTGCCTGCCAGACGGGTGCAGTGAATGCGGCTCTGCTGGCCCGCGCCAATGCCGATGGCCTGTCCGTCCTTCACGTAGCATACCGAGTTGCTCTGCGTGTATTTAAGGGTGATGAGGCTTATGATGAGGTCACGCTTCGCTTCGGGCGTGAAAGTCTTGTTCTGTGTGGGAATGTTCTCGAACAGTGCGGGGTCGTCCAGTTTCACTTCATTGCGTCCCTGCTCGAACGTTATACCGTAAACCTGCTTGTGCTCGATTGGGGCCGGCACGTATGCAGGGTCAATCTTGATTACGTTGTAAGTGCCCTTGCGCTTGTCTTTCAGTATGGCGAGCGCTTCGGGAGTATAGTCCGGGGCAATCACACCGTCGCTTACTTCGCGCTTGAGGAGCGTGGCCGTGGCCTCGTCGCACGTGTCGCTAAGTGCTACAAAGTCGCCGTAGCTGCTCATGCGGTCGGCGCCGCGTGCCCGTGCGTATGCACATGCCAGAGGCGAAAGCTCTATCTTCACGTCGTCAACAAAGTAAATCTTCTTCAGTGTGTCGCTAAGCGGCAGGCCGACGGCGGCTCCGGCCGGTGACACGTGCTTGAAGCTGGTGGCGGCAGGCAGCCCCGTGGCGGCCTTCAGCTCTTTTACGAGCTGCCAGCTGTTGAGCGCGTCGAGGAAGTTGATGTACCCCGGGCGGCCGTTAAGCACCTCAATGGGCAGTTCGCCTTCGTCCATGTAAATGCGCGAAGGCTTTTGGTTCGGATTGCATCCGTACTTCAATGCTAATTCTTTCATATCTTGCAGTTTAACTTTTCGCGGTGCAAAAATACGGCAAAATGGGCGTATTTCAAAATAAATGTGCTTAAACCGTGCGTTTTGCTGTCTCGGCGCGTCGTGTGCATGGATAGGTTATGCCTTGTCGCCGTTGTCGTCCTTCTTCTTGAACATGTGCGGAGCAAGCAGCCCGATGCCCACGCCGAGGCACAGCCACACGGCCAGATTGTCAAAAATAATGCCGAAAGCTACGCCCAAACAGATACCGATTGTCAGATAGCTGCCCGTTGTCTGCGGACTTTTTCCGTTCTTGTTGGCTTCTTCCATGATGCTTTTGGTTGTAAGGTTAGTTATGCAAAGATAATGCAAACCGAGCGCAATGCAAAATAAAAGTGCGTGAAACATACTTTTATTTTCATTGCCGAGGTGCAGCTTGTCTTATCTAAAGATAGGCAAAAAATCTTTGCTTTTAAAGCCATATATGATGTTTTTTCAGGTATATCGCAGTCCGTTCGTAACTCGTTGACGGTCAGGTGGTTTCCAATATGCCACCTTTTGCGTTGTAAAAGGTGGCATATTGGCGTGCAATTGACGGCCTTTTGGAAGGCAAAAGATGGCCTCTTGCAAAATAACGGCAAATTAACCTGTGTTTCCTTTGCCGTTTAAGATACATTGACTATCTTTGCACCGTCCGTTCAACGGACATTGACATTCTTTACAGTCGTGTAGGTTCGCCGCACGTCCCGAGGGGCGCAGGCGATTAAAAGGGAATCAGGTGAAAGTCCTGGACAGTCCCGCTGCTGTAAGTTCCTTTGTCATGACGGCAGGCAACGATGCCACTGAACCTCGAAGTTCGGGAAGGCGTTTGCCGTCAGGAACAAGTCAGAAGACCTGCCACACCGGCTTTTAACATGCTCAACGGCTTTCGCGGAAAGGCTGAGGGGAAACTTCACGGCGTGCGCCTTTGCGGCGGCACACATTCTGTTTCATCCATACGTCACGGTGCGGAGCTTTGTTTTAGGAGTGATGAAACAGACAATGACACTACGGCATATCATCATCGGCGGCCTGTTCGGCCTTGTTGCGCCCTGCGTCTACGGTCAGACGGAGGTTGCTGATACTGTCGTCTCTTCGACAAGAACCATCAGCGAAGTCACCGTTACGGCGCATCGCGACCCGGAGAAAGACCTCCTGCCCGTGCAAAGCCTTGCCGGGGAACAGCTCGAAAGGATGTCGGCACTCTCCGTGGCCGACGCCATCCGCTATTTTTCGGGCGTGCAGATAAAGGACTACGGCGGCGTTGGCGGACTGAAGACGGTCAACATCCGCGGCATGGGCACGCAGCATGTGGGCGTGTTCTACGACGGTATCGAGCTTGGAAACGCGCAGAACGGACAGGTTGACCTTGGGCGCTTCTCTTTAGACAACATGGAAGCCGTCAGCGTGTACAACGGCCAGCGCAGCTCGATTTTCCAGTCGGCAAAGGACTATGGCTCGGCCGGCACGGTTTATCTGCAAAGCCGCGTGCCCGTGTTCGAGGACGGCAAGCGTTTCAACCTGCGCGCAACGATGAAGGCAGGGGCGTTCGGGCTGGCTAATCCGGCTGTCGTTTGGGAGCAGAAAATCAGCGAAAACGTCAGCTCGTCGGTCAGCGCCGAATACATGTACACCAACGGACGCTACAAGTACCGCTACCAGACTCGTGGCGGATATGACACCACGGCGGTGCGCGCCAACGGCGACGTGAGCGCGTTTCGTGGCGAGGCTGGCTTCTTCGGGCGGCTTAAAGGCGGCTCGTGGCGCGCCAAGGCATACGTCTACCGCTCCGAGAGGGGGCTTCCCGGAGCTGTGGTGCGCGGACGGTTGGAGAACGAAGACCGCCAGTGGGACACCAATGCGTTCGTACAGGCGTCAATGCGCAAGCGCGTTACCGACAGGTACAGCCTGCTCGTAAACGGCAAGTACGCCTACGATTACCTGCATTACCTGTCAGACCCGGAGCTTGACGAGAGCGCGATGTATATCGACAACAGGTATCGCCAGCATGAAGTTTACTTCTCTGTTGCCAACCTTTACCGCTTCGACAGCCATTGGAGCGCGTCCCTCTCGGCTGATTACCAGTGGAACAAGCTCAACGCCGACCTTTACAACTTTGCTTACCCCACGCGCCACACGGTACTCGTGGCAGCCGCCGTGGCTGCTGACTACCGCCGGTTCAAGGCGCAGGCCAGCGTGCTCGGCACGTTTGTCGGCGACCGTGTGGCCATAGACACCGCCAAGATGGAAGGCAAGACGGAGTTCACCCCGACCCTCGTAATGTCGTACAAGCCGTTCAAGCGCGTGGATTTCAGCCTGCGCGGGTTCTACAAAAAAATATTCCGTATGCCCACGCTCAACGACCTTTACTATACGTTCATAGGCAACGCGAGCCTCCGCCCGGAGTACACCACGCAGTATGACATAGGCTTTACCTACGCCGTTGCGCCCCGCCGCTTGTGGCTGAAACGGTTGGAAGTGCAGGCGGACGCATATTATAATAAGGTGAAAGACAAAATCATAGCCATCCCCACGTCAAACCAGTTCCGCTGGACGATGGTAAACCTCGGCAAGGTTGACATCATGGGCGTGGACGTTTCGGCCACGGCCTCATGGGCGTTTCCCTGCGGACTGCGCCTTGACACGCGGCTAAGCTACACCTATGAGCAGGCCGAAGACGTGACGAGCCGCGCCAATACGTACTACGGCGACCAGATACCTTACATCCCGTGGCACAGCGGTTCGGCCATAGTCAACGCCTCGTGGCGCGGCTTCGAGCTTGACTACAGCTTCATATATACCGGCGAACGCTATGACGCTACAGAGAACATACCGCAGAACTACGTGCCGGAGTGGTACACAAGCGACATCGCCCTGTCTTACAACTTCCGCCTCGGAGGAGTGAAGACACGCCTTACCGCCGAGGTGAACAACGTGTTCAACCAGCAGTTTGAGGTGGTAAAGGGCTATCCCATGCCGGGAACCAACTATAAATTCACATTGAAAATAGAGATATGATGCAACGTATTATGAAACAGAAACTACTCTTCCTCGCACTCGCCGCTGTGCTCTTGGCCTCTTGCCGGGGCGACGACGAGGTGCTGGTGCCGTCCACATGGACGCAGGTTGCCGCCCCCACGCAGCCCCGGGAGGTGACAGGCTTCTACCTGTTGAACGAGGGCAACATGGGCAGCAACAAGTGTACGCTCGACTTTTTCGACGCAACCACAGGCTATTACCGCAGCAACATTTACGCCGAAACCAACCCCGACGTCGTTCTTGAGCTTGGAGACGTGGGCAACGACATACAGACCTACGGCTCGAAACTGTATGCCGTAATCAACTGTTCCAACTTCGTCGAGGTGATGTCGAAGGCCGACGCGCGCCACATCGGCGAAATAAAAATACCCAACTGCCGGTACATCGTGTTCCATGAGGGCTACGCCTACGTGTCGTCTTACGCCGGGCCGGTGCAGGTAGACCCCAATGCGAGGCTCGGATATGTGGCAAAGGTCGATACGGCTACGCTCGAAGTGGTGGCCGAGTGCACCGTCGGTTACCAGCCGGAGGAGATGGCCGTGGTCGGCGGAAAGCTCTATGTGGCAAACTCCGGGGGCTACCGCGTGCCCGATTATGACCGCACCGTGTCGGTTATCGACCTCGCGACGTTCACCGAAACGAAGAAAATCGACGTTGCGCCCAACCTCCACCGCATCGTGGCCGACAGTTACGGGCAGCTCTGGGTGTCGTCGCGCGGCGACTATTACGACATAGGTTCCGACCTTTTCGTCATCGACACGCGCACCGACGAGGTGACAGACACTCTCGGTGTTGCAGTCAGCGAGATGTGCATCGACGGCGACGACCTCTATGTATTGGGCTCGGAGTTCAGCTATACAGGCGGCCAGGAGTGGTCGGTTTCTTACGCTTTGATTGACACCGGGACGCGTACCGTAGTCTCGCACAACTTCATCACCGACGGCACGGAGAAGGAAATACAGATGCCCTACGGCATAGCCGTCAACCCGGAGACGAAGGAAATCTACGTGACCGATGCCAAGAGCTATGTCGTCCGAGGCACTCTCTACTGCTTTACGCCCGACGGACGCAAGAAGTGGAGCGTCACTACGGGCGACATTCCGGCGCACTTCGCATTTTTGAAGAAAGGCGAATGAAGAATGATTAAAGGGCAAGAACGTTGCAAAACATGGCAAACCGCATTGTGAAAGGCCGTCTTTCGCACGGCAAGAGGCCATCTTTCGCATTGCAAAAGACCGCCTTTCGGAATTGAAAGGAACGCATGTGGAAATGCTTACAATGTCGTTTCGGCAGGGCGGATATACCCGGCAAGTGTAACAAATAGCACCGTCTTTGCTTACGGTTTTAGTCGACCGAAATGCGAACGGATATTGGCAATCAAGAAAAACAACATATTAAGATGAACAGGAAAAAGTTTTTTATTTATCCGCTGATGGCAGTTGCGCCGCTCGCTTTGGGCTCGTGCAGTGACGACGAGGCCGGAGATGGGACAGGCGGAGACACCGGCAAGGATTACAGCCCTTACGTAACCCAGGTGTTGGAATATCGTCCGGCGCCGGGACAGTTTGTCAACGAGATGCCCGAATACGAGGATGGCGACACCCAGGAGGACATGAACGCCAAGGCGTTGGCCGCCATCGGAGGCAACGCGCGCGGCCTTGTCACCCTCGGAGGGTATGGAGGCTACATAGTATGCGGCTTCGACCACACCATAGAGAACGTGCCGGGAGAGGCCGACTTCAAGGTGCTTGGCAACGCCTTCTACAGCAGTGAAACTCAGGCTGGCAGCACTTCACGCCTCGGCGGAAGCTGCGAGCCGGGCATAGTGATGGTGGCCTACGACCGTAACAAGAACGGCAAGCCCGACGATGACGAGTGGTACGAGCTTGCCGGGAGCGAATACGGCAAGCCTACTACCGTAAAAGGCTATGAAATCACATACCAAAGACCTGCCGGAGAGACGCTTGCCGACATCCCGTGGACGGATAACCAAGGCGGCGCAGGCTACATCCAGCGCAACGAATACCATTCGCAGGACTATTGGCCGCAGTGGATTGAGGACGGCGGGCTGGCTTTCAGTGGCACGCTTCTTCCTCCGAACGCCGTCGACGAGAGCGGAACGGGCACGTATTGGGTGCTCTACGCCTACGACTGGGGCTACGCCGACAACCGCCTGAACACCGAGGACGAGTCGGATTTCGACATCGACTGGGCCGTTGACGGCGACGGCAACCGTGTCTACTTGCCGGGCGTTGACTTCATCAAGATATACACCGGCGTCAACCAGCTGTGCGGATGGCTCGGCGAAACGTCCACGGAGGTGATGGGGATAACCGACTTGCATCTGTCAAATGAACAATGATAAAACGAAAAATGCTTATGAAACAATTTCTATTCCTTGCTGCGGCGGTCATGCTCGCGGCATCGGTGCAGGCGCAGAAGACGCTTGACATCAAGTTTGCGGACGATACTCATCATGAGATTTTGCTGCAAGACAACCCGCAAATGGTTAACGACGGCACGCAATGGGTGGTGACTGCTACGGGCTTTGAGGCCACGTATGCCTACTCGGATGTTGCCGAGCTGACAATCCTCGATACGCCTACAGGCATTGAGATGGTTGAGGGCAACGCCGAGTTCTCTTATCAGAACAAGGTGCTTACGGTATCGGCTGTACCAGGAACAAAGGTCATTGTGGCTACAATGGGCGGCGCGGTGGTGAGGACTGTCACAGTTCCAGCCGATGGAACGGCATCAGTTGACATGTCAACTTTGCCCCAGGGAGCATACATCGTGACTACAAATAAAAAATCATTCAAGATATTGAACTAATTAAAAAATACGGTTATGAAGAAAATTTTTACACTTCTGTTTGTGTCTGTTTGCGCTTTCGCAAGCGCACAGAACGTTGTTTCGGTGCAGATGAAGGACGGAACGGTGCATAACTATTCACTTGACGAGTTTAGCAAAATCAGCTTCATAGATGGTGAACCGACAGATTTTGACGAGATGTACGGCAACAAGGGCGACGACGACGTGCTTGTCCTGACCTTTGAGGACAAGGATTATAAAGGCTCTGATGATACAGGTAACTATTGGACAAGCCGTATTGACGACAAGCAGTATGGCGGAAACATACTCTACGGAAGTGGCGAGTCGTGGTTCTGGGACGAGAACAATACCGGCATCATGTATGACGGTATCAGCGGAAGTTATGGCTTTGCTTCAGGCGGATACGCCGTGTCAGATTATTGGGGCGAAGATTTTAACGGCAAAGGGTTTGACAGCCAGCTTGAGATAGCAACGACGAAGAACCCCGGACCTGGAGCAGACGGCTCGGACAACTTCCTCGTAATGTACTGTTATCGCGACGATATAGGTACGCCCGGTTATTGTAATGCCGACCGACTTTATGTTTTTGACGGTGAGAAAGAGATTGAGTTCGAGCCTCAATACGTATATGCGACAAACACATCTTACGCCCTTAACTCGCTATACAATGGCGACAGCTTTGCCGCTCCGGCTACGGAGAGCTCTTGGTTCAGGCTCTACGCCGAGGGCGTGAAGGCCGACGGCACAAAGGAGTACACGTACATCGAGCTGTGTACTGGCACAGACATCAAGCAGGAATGGGTGAAGTTTGACCTTACTCCGCTTGGGAAAATCAAGGAACTCAACTTCTTCATGATGGGGTCTGATGACCTTGGCGGCAGCTACGGCCTGAATACGCCAGGCTATGCGGCTGTAGACAACCTTGCAATAAAAAAGTGACCGCATGCCGTGAGCATAGGCATTATATGGTCAAATATGCTTGCAGAGAATTATTATAACCCATAAAAGAATTATTATAACCCATAAAAACAAGTAAAACGATGAAAAAACACTTTGGTTTGGTTGGTCTGTCGATGCTGATGTGCTTTGGCGTCTTGTTCGGATTAACGTCGTGCAGCGACGACGATGGAGGCGGAAGAGGGTCTGACGTGGACGGTTTGGTCTTTGAAATAGTAACCGACGAGACCGCCGGAAACCCTGTATTGCTGGTTTCAGGCGAGACATATACCGTGGCGTATCACGGTGAGGGAGTGAAGGAAATAGCGGTGGACGGCCAGGCGGAAGGCTGGCAGGTGTCGGTTGATGAGACGGCTGGCAACATAACGGTAGCCGCTCCTCCGGCTGAAACCGATGCCTCCCGGACATATACGTTGAGGCTTACGGTGACGGGACTTGACGGCACCAGCGTGACGACCGACGGCATAGACTTTTACCGCGCGACGTTCGACGGGACGGGCGGAACGTTCGTCCTGAACGAAGGCAACATGACAACGGAAAACGGTTCGCTGGACTACATCACGCCGGAAGGGTATTATGTCAACGACGCATACAAGCGTGTGAACGGCACGGAGCTTGGAAATGTGGCGCAGGACATGTGCTTCTACGACGGGAAAATATACATCATAACGCAGAACGGAGGTGAGAATCCCGTCGGTACGTCCTTTGAAAACGACGGAATGCTTGTCGTTGCAGACGGCAAGACGCTGGAAAAGGTAAAGAGCTTTACCGCCGACGAGCTGGCAGGGCTTGACTGGCCTACGCACATTGCGGTAATAGACGAGCAGCATGTGTACATCCGCGACAACAGAGGCGTATGGCACCTGAACATGGACGACGGTTCGCTGACCTTTGTAACAGGCTCCGACGGCGCGTTGAAAAAGCAGTTCGCGGTGACGGGCGGCGAGGTTTATTTCGTAAAGAACGGGCTCTTGGCCGCCCTGAAGAAGGTTGACCAGGCCACCGACACGTCTTCAAACGTGGCAAGTATGGCCTTCTGGTCGGCAACGCCAATGATAAACAGCTTCCTGGGCATAGCCCCGGCTGAAGACGGCAGCCTGTGGATTATGGGCACATCAAGCTCTGACGAGGCGAGAGAAGGCATTGTATCGATAGGCAAACTCGACATAGCTAATGCAAAACTTGTGCAGAACGTGCTTTCAGCTACGCCCAACGGAGACTATTGCAGCAGCTTTGCCGCCTACGGGAACACCGTGTACTACGCCAACGGCACGACCGTTTACCGCGCCGTGTTCAACCCCGAGGGCGGACAAGACCCTGCGGACGAGCCGTTGACCGACCTGTATTCGCTGGACGCCAACGCCGGACTTTTGTACAACGGAGTGGGCGTAAACCCCGTTACCGGCCATGTGTTCGTAAATTCGCTGAAAGGTTTTGGCAACATGTACACCACCAACTCCGTCTGGGAGTTTGACTTCGACGCCAGCCTTGACACGCCTGTCAACAAGTATGACAACTACACCAACTTCCCGGCAGGCTTCTTTTTCAACAAATAACGGCAAACTTTAGACAATGAAAAGGTTATATTCTTATATTCTCGCAGGCTGCATGCTGCTTGCAGCCTGCGGCGACGACGGCGACGGAAACACAGGCAAAGGACCCGGCGAGACCGGCGGCGAAGGTGGCGGCGACACTCCGTCGGCAACCCTTACGGGCTATGCCGCCCCAGGAGGGGTGCTCATATTGAGCGGCGGCACATACACGCAGGAGAACGCCTTTCTTACGTTCATTACGCCGGAAGGCGAAGCCGAGAACAACGTTTACGCCCAGGCTAACGGCGCAGAGCTTGGAAACGACGGCGTAGGGCTGTACATGTGCGGCGGCAAGCAGTACATTCTTTGCAACGACTGGCGCACGGCGGAAGGCAAGGGCAACGCCGGACTGCTGACCGTGGCCGACGCCGTGACGCTGAAAAAGGAGATGTCGTTCAAAAGGGCGGACATGGTGTTCAAGCATCCCGTCAACGACGTGATGGAAGAGGTTGACGAAAGCCTCGGCGGCATAGCCGTGCTCGACGAGCGCAACGTGTTCATCTTCGCACAGGGAGTGCTGCGCTTCGATTGCACCACGGGCGAGCTGACGCTTGTCGAGGGCGCTTACGCCATAGGCAACAAAGGCTCGGCCAACACCGTAGAGTCAACCGTGTCGCCGAGAGGCGCGGTCACTATCGGCGGCTGCATGTACGCGGCAACCGGCGGCTTCTGGACCAATGCCGCCTTGCTCGAGTTCGCCAAGGGCAAGGACGAAGTGAACCGCAGCCTCGACCTGCCACGCGGCGACCTCGTAAGCGGTATCTGCGTTACCGACGACGGCACCCTCGTGGTGGCCACTTACCTGCGCGGCAAGAACTCGGGCTACCTTTACTTCATCGACATTGACAGCTGGAAAATAAAGGAGGAGAAGACAATAGCCGCCAACATATCACCAGGCTCAAGCTCCAACTCGGGCATTACCTACCTGAACGGCTACATCTACTTTACCGGTGCGGATGAAACAGAGTTCACATCGGCCATGCACACCACGCTTAGCCGTTACTCCGTTGAGACGGGAAGGGTGGAGAAAGACATTGTAGACTTCAAGGCCGACGAGCCTATGGCCAATCTCGTAGACTGCGGCGTGGTAGCCGACAGGAAGTCGGGCTACATCTACGTGGCAACATCGGACACACGGTGGGAAGGCGTTATACCGCAGTCGGCCATACTGGTTTACGACTGCAACGGCGACACCCCGAAGCTGGTAAAGAAGTACAGCGGCGTCACCCACAGCGTAAGCGGCATTTATCCGATGTCAGTGTTCGCAACGGCTGATTAGGCGTGAATGTGAAACATCACGGAGCAATGAGCATGAATGCTTAGTTTGACATAGACTCTTTTAATGTAAGGCGCGGTTGGCAGTGATGCCGGCCGCGCCTGTTTTTTGCCTTGTTTACAACCGCCGGCGTCATTGTTTTGCGCCGTTGCCGCCGCGGTTCCTGTACTGTGTGCAACCCGTTGACTGTCAGTGGTTTGGCGATATGCCGCCTTTTGCATTGCAAAAGGCCGTCAATCAGACGCAGAAAGGCCACCTTTTACAAGCTAAAAGGTGGCCTTTTGCGGTTCATCCGCAGTTTTGTTGGATGAGAAAAGGATTATAAAATCGTACAAAATTAATGTCAAATGAGGCACTCGGTAATCGTCATTGCCTTAACGGCGACTTTCAGTTCCGCGCTCCGACGCGGAATCCAGAAAACATTAAAGGCGTGAAATGACGTTGGC
>ENA-ORSY01000583-ORSY01000583.1-human-gut-metagenome-genome-assembly--contig:-NODE-583-length-35485-cov-6.008609_pt1 | contig 35485 bp, 34 predicted proteins | sample MGYA00242193_ERZ509160 | MGnify/ENA primary metagenome ERZ509160 (study PRJEB26280, sample SAMEA2338670) | human gut metagenome | biome: human gut; feature: human-associated habitat; material: faeces...
TTTGATGACTTCCGAAGGAAACGTCGGATGGCGTCAGGCCGCCGTTCCTCGCGGCATCCCACTCATGCAGCAGCGTGTCGCGGCCGTTTTCGGTACAGAACTCGCGCAGGCTCTTCCCCATTCTTTCACATCCCGTATAGGACGGAATCCGTATTCCGTTCTTCGCTTTGCTGCCAAAAGCGGAAAAAGCAGATAGGAGCTACCTCAAAAACAGCTGGAAGAGCCGAGAAAGCGGAAAATTTGCGTATAAAAGCTCGAGTCTCAAAAACACATCGTTTTGAGACTGACTTTTCTATGCGCTCGAGCCGTTACCTATTGATTTTGAGCGACGATTATGTTATATTTTCAGCAGAAAACGACACAAATACGATGTACACCGAGATATAATTTAGACGGAATACGGATTCTGTCCTAACTGACCAATCCCAGCCGCTCCAGCTGCCGCTGGTGCTCCGCGCCGCTCTCAATGAGATAGATGCGCGTCGTCTCGATGGAGCTGTGGCCGAGCATATCCGCGAGCTTCACAATATCGTGATACACACGATAGTACGCTGTAGCAAACAGGTGGCGCAGATTGTGCGGAAACACCTTCGAGGGCGCGACGCCCGCCTTTTGGCATAGGCGCTTCATTGCACTCCATATCTGCCGCCGGTCCATACTCCTCCCGCCCGTGGTGAGAAAGATCTCGCCGTGGGCGATTTTTTGCTTCCTGGCATATTTCAGCAGCTTGCGGCAGAGCTTCGCGGGCAGCAGGATCGTCCGAATTTTCCCTTTCAACGAAACCTCGGCACGGCCTTGACTGGCGGCCTCGACGGTAAGGTATTTGACCTCGCCCACGCGGATGCCGGTCGCACAGATGCTCTCCATCAGCAGCGCAAGACGGGCATCGCCGGTGCTCTCCGCGGCGGCGAGCAGACGGTCATACTCCGCGCGCGTCAGCTCGCGCTCGGGAGCGCGAAAAATGCGGCGCTGGACCTTGAGGAACCTCGCGCGGCAATCCTCCCAGCCGAGGAAGCGGAACAAGCCGTTCAGCGCGGCAAGCGCGGTGTTGACGGTGGATGGGGCCTGCCGCCGCTCGGCCAGATGTGCCTTCCATTCGGTCACGGCTTCTTTTGTGACTGCCGCGCCGTCCAGCCATACGGCAAAGGCGCGGACGCTGCGCAGGTATTTCTCCCGCGTCGCCGCAGCGTGCTCGTCCTCCTTCAGCTTGCGGTCGTAAGCCTCGACCATGGCCACTGTGATTTTCCGCTCGTTCATAATCTACCTCCTGCAAATGATTTGTGCTTATTTTACCTTGCAGGAGATAGGCTATGCGGTTTTACGTCCCACGGTGGGATTTATTTATAGGCCCAACTCGTCGATCCTGGTCATCGTCAGGGCATAGGGATCAAGGTTGAAAACGGGCTTATGCTGATTCATGGCATAGAAGAGCGCGTGGTCCTCGGTGCGGCCTGTCGGCAGAGCTTCCGTGTCAAAGACCGTCAGCATCATGTCCGCAAGGTCGATGATCCGCTTGTAGGCCAACAGCTGTGCACCGGTCTGTGGAAATGGGACGGCATACTCCGTGCGCGTGCAGTTCTCCAGCATCTTAAAATACCGCTCCCGCAGATACGGTGCCCATTTGGTGGATTGCTCCTCATGCGGCGCGGTGCAGAAGAGCTTCATGTCGCGATCCCGCTCCATCAGGACATTGATCTGCTCAGCGGCATAAAGACCGATGCCGTGGTCGCAGGCCGTATAGAACTGTGTTACATCCTGCTGCCGCAGCTCCATGATTTTCTGCAAAAGCTCCTGTTTCATGGCAATGCAATATTCGTCATCTTCATCGAAGCCCCATTTGAAGCAGATCGTGTTCTGGCCGAAAATCGCACAACGATAGTTCTTCATAACGGTTCCTTCTCTCTATTTGTATCCTCTACCAATTCCATCATGTGCTTTCTTTTAATATAATATTGCTTACTAATTAAATCAATAGCTTTCTATTGAGTACAGAAAGAAACAATAGGAAACGGTATAATTGCTTATCATCGGAAAGGCAGGACACCGTATGAGCAAAGAAGTTTCCTTCAAAAATCGTGACCGTTTCGTACAGCTTGGGATCGCTATCGCGGCGCTTCGAAAAATGCGTGGCTTATCTCAGGAGAAGTTGGCGGAAAGAGCCGGCGTCAGCCGCTCCCTTATCAGCACGATCGAAGCGCCGAACATGGCCCACGGGTTCTCTCTGGATGTATTCTTTGATATTGCCGATGCGTTGGAGGTCGATCCTGCCGATCTTATCAATGCCTCTGTATTCTCGGATCGGATCTTGAAATCAAAGTAAGCTCCCAAATGCGTCCCACGGTGGGACGCATTTTTCGACGATTTGTGTCTGCGCCCATGACGGTTCAATTTTCACTTTACCATATTGTGGGTTTATTCACAATATGATTTTCTCAAAATACCACATATAATTTCATTATTCGGCAGGAAATGTGGTGATGGCGATAGTCGATTACGGACCGTTGTGGGAAACCATGGAGCGGAATAATGTGACGCAGTATCAGCTTTTGCAGAGCGGCATTGATAACCATACGCTCGATTCTCTCAAGAAAAACAGGAACATCACGATGATTACACTGGAGAAGCTGTGCAGGATCATCGGCTGCACGCCGGATGATGTTGTATCGTTCAAATAACGGCTGTCGGCACTTGCGCCGGTGGCCGTTATTGTTTTAGGCCAATATGAAAAAAGCAGGGCAGGGACAGCGTCCCCGCCCTTGATAGTAGGCAGAATGTGGGTATACAGGAAGTCAGAGCTTGTGCTATAATGATGATGCGAGAATATGTTTTGCGGAGTGTGATTCGATGGATCGGGAAGAGCTGAGACAATTCGTATTGAGCAACTACAGCGCAGAGCCGGACCGCCCGTGGCTCAACCATCCCCGCTTTGAGGTGTTCCGTCACAGCAATAACCAAAAGTGGTTTGCCTTGGTAATGAACATACCAAAAAGCAAGCTCGGCTTGCCGAGCGCGGATATGATAGATGTCGTCAACCTCAAGTGCGATCCCATTCTGGTCGGATCGCTTCGGGGCGATGCCGGTATCTTTCCCGCGTATCACATGAGCAAGGCGAATTGGATCACGGTCGCTCTGGACGGCAGCGTACCGGATGAAAAGCTCAAGATGCTGCTGGATCTGAGTTATGAGCTGACGGCGACAAAGCCGAGAAAGTGATAAATGGGTACAAATATCAGCGCACCGGCGTGAAGTGAGATAAAAGCCGTTTTACTTTGCTGACATCTGCGTTGCAGCATCCGGCACAAAATATTTCCGCCACGGAAAACGGTCGCAGAACGTCCAGTGCTTTTCATAGAATGCGGAGAATCGTCCGATGACATAGCCGTTGACCAGCGCGCACAGGATCGTCCCCCACTTCACGCCCTCGAAGTGCCAAAGCCCAAAGGTAAGAAAGCTCATCGCCACGCCGATCAGACAGCTCACACAGTCATATCCGGTTTTGAACCGATTGATATTTGCGCCGAAACGGGCAGAGACCTCTTTCACAAAAAGCTCGTAGACCTCGGGTGAAATGTAGGTGTGGAACATGGCGGAAACACCAGCAGCGCAAAAAAGCATCCCCAGCACATAGTAGATCGCGCGCAACCAAACGCTGCCCGCCGGAAGCATGGCGCCAAGCAGCATGAAGGCGTCCAGTACAAAGCCGTAGACGACCGCCGTGACAAAGGAGAAGAGATACGACACGCGGAAGCGCCGCAGCAGCAGGCACATGGCGAGCAGCAACACCGCCTGCAAACAGTATTCCGCCATGCCGAAGGTGACGAAACTCCACGCAGGAGACAGCCAACGGTAAAGAAGGTATGCAGGCGCTACCACCATGGAAACGCCGAAGTCGGCCTTTTCCATCAGGACAACTCCCCATGCAACAAATACGATGCCGAGTACATAGGCAAGCTCCGTACTGAATGTTCTCTTCATTTTTGATCCCCCAAACAAAAAATGAGCTTTTTCCGTTTGGTATAGAAACGGAAAAAGCTCATTTGTATTGTACCACGCTTGTCAAGCGATACAGAGCTTCGGCGGCGCCATGTCTCGCAGCTTGGACAAACCTATTGGGGAAAAAGATTATGTAACGGCATGGCGGCAGAAATAGAAATTCCGATTTGCCGCGCCAAATAAAAAAGCCCCTTTTGGGGCCTATAACAGCAAAAAAAGATGAGCCTTGACTACCAACCGAAGCAGTCAAGGCTCATCCTTGGTTCTTGGTATCTAACATCAATTTAACCTCGCTTTCCTGAGTTGATGGGGTTGGCTGTTCATTGGACTCACCCTTTCTATATTTATAAGATAGCATAAGAAAGCAAAGAAATCAATGAAAGAAACAAACAACTTTTCTTTCAGAAATATGTCTATTGCAATGAAATATGGTGCAGACACGCAAGATTGGGTTGACGCCTCTGCATAATTGCTGTATCATAGGGTTGTTGAGGGCTTTCACAGCGTATGTGAAAGCCCTCAATCATTTGTGTAGTATACGGGACGACCGACCACAACAAAGCCTTCCTTTCCGGTAATAACCACGTTGTTGTAGCTGCTCGCACAATGCACGATCTGAATGCTGCCGTCCTTGTCCCAGCCTGCCACAATGCCGACGTGTTCATCATCCGGATAAAAGGCGAGGTCGCCGATCTGTGCGTCCTCCCAGCGGACTGGCGTACAGTAGCTATGTTGCATAGCTGCACCCCCGCCGTGACCGATGACATATTCGCCGCCTGTTGCGTTATAGAAGGCCCAATCCACCATGCCGGAGCAATCCAATCCATAAGGGCGATAGGTGCCGCTGGCGGAGCTGCCGTCCGCTGTGACCTTGGCAAGCTGCCCCCAACGGCCGTCCCATCCGAGCATAAGGCTTTTGCCGCCCCAAAAGTAGTTGACCTTGCCGACAAGCGACAGCGCCGCTTGAACGACCGCGCGGCGCTCTTGGGAAAGCTCCTTTGGGAGCGTTCGGCGCAGCATGGCGGCATCATATTGCAGGCTCTTGAGGTCATAAAGCAGGGCATCAAGGAGCGCGGGATCGTCCAGCAGCTCGGAGAGCGCCTTGCGCTGATATGCCGTAAAGCGGCAGGCGGCACTCATTTCCTCCGCACTTTTTGGCGTAACGGTAATGTGCAGGATCGACCGCTCCTCGTCGTCCTCCCCGACCGTCTCGACCTCGGATGTAAGCTCAGCCATCGACCAAAAGACGGCCTTTAGCCGATCCACGCGGTCTGCGTCCAGTGTGGCGACATCTACGCCGTTGTCCGCGCCTGCGGTCATTACGGCAAAAACCGCTGCGACCTCCCGCCAATCCGGAAGCTCGCCGGTCAGGTCGATGCTGTCATAGCCGCCTGCTTGCAGCTCCGCAAGCGTGTCGCAAAGCTCCGCGCTGACCTGTGCGGCGGCGGCATTGAGCGGGATCGTGTCGGGAGTCGGCTCGTTGGCAAAGAGTATCCCGAACGGTGACGCCATGACCGCGGCCGCCAGAACGATCACGCCGAACAGCATAAGACCGGCTGCCGCGCCGCCCGACGTAAGCAGCAGCGAGGACAAGGCTCGCCCGCCCCGCGCCAAAGCGGTCACACCGCGCCGCATCCGGTCAATGAGCTTTGTGCCGGTATGCTGAAAGGCAGTTGCCTTGCGCTCCTGCCGTTTGCGTCGCAGCGCAAGGCGGCGTGTACGCGCATCGGCGGTCGGTGTGGGGATTTCGTTTATCGGTGCCTTGTCCGGCGTCTTTGCCGCTGCCGACAGGCCGGGGCGGGCCGATGCGCCCGCCTGCGCTCTCTGTCCCGCCCTCGGCTGCGGTCGGCCGCGCTGCCCCTGCCGACAGGCTTTTTGCGCGGCTTCGCCGCGCGGATAGGATAGATTGATAGATGGATCGATCTCGGAGCGCGGTGCTTTTGTTTCTTCCTGTTTTCTGTAAGAAAGCTCGCCGTGCGTGCGGGTGAGCCGTTCCGCGCCCCTCCATGCGAAAAGCTCCGCCGCCTGCTCGCTCTGCTCCGCAGCCTCACCCTCGACGGTGCCTTGCTCCCGCCTTTTTCTTTCGGCAAGTTCTTTCTTGAATTTGGCGGTGAGCTGACGCAGAGCGCGGTGCTTCCTCCCGCGCTCTGCCTTCTTCTTTTCCAGCTCTCGCCCGTAATCGCGTCGTCGAATATCCGGCATCCTGTGTTCTCCTTTTCACGGTGCAAAATGTGTTCCACGGTGGGACACATTTCATCTAATTATTATTCCTTCAGCACGGCGGCAATACCGGCCATGATGTAGTCCGCGCATGGCAGGGCAATAGCATTGCCGAGCGCACGGTAGCGGTGCATGGGCGGGATCAGCTCGTCGTTTTCGCCGTACTTCGTCCAGTTGTCGGGCAGGCCCATAAGCCGCTCGCTCTCAATCTCCGTGAGAAATCGGATGCAGCCGCCTGACGGATCGTCCGCATACCAAAATGCAAAGGGTGCAACATCGCTTGCTAAAAGAGTGGGAAAAGGGTCAGCTGTAGATCCAAAGCTGCCGCGGAATTGTGCCTGCTCCCCATGCTTTGCCGCTCCCCGCATCCGGTAGAGCTGAAAGGGACGGAGGATGGGTACACGCCCCCCTGTTTCAATAACAGGGCCTCGATCTCCCCCGGCGGCGGACAGCCCGCCCGCTGTGCAAGGGTGAGGAGGTGAGAGCATTGTGCGGGGCTTAAACAGTATTTCGTGAGCACGCCGCCCTCCAAAATCAGCCACGAGGAAGATCCGCTGCCGCCTTGCCAGTCGTCCGGGGCCTGCCCAATATCGGGCGTCCATGAGCCGCCATGCGAGGTCAGGGCATCGCCCTCGCACCATTCCGGCGTTTCCCCATCGCTGAGAAGCAGGCATTGAAATCTCGGCGCCCTCGAACGCTCCGAGCACGGCTCTAAAATCCATCCGGTCATTTGATGAAAACGCTCCCATGACGTTTTCCCAAATACAGATAACTGGAAATTGACCTCCACTTGCATCCCTCATTTCTCGTATGATCCGTATGGCCTGAAAAAACAGGCTCGACTTCTCTCCGGCAAGCCCTGTGCGCGTGCCGCAGAGAGAAAGGTTTTGGCACGGTGAGCCAAAGGTCAGCACATGGACGGCGGGTATTTTCCCGCCGTCCAGCGCCGTAATGTCGCCCAAATGCAGCATATTCGGAAAATGCCGCTTGGTAATGGAGATCGGGTGCTTCTCGATCTCACTCGCCCAAATCGGCAAGATGCCGTTGCGCTCCGCGGCATAGGGAAAGACACCTATGCCGTCAAAAAGGCTTCCTAAAGTGATCAGAATATGTCGCCCCCCTTATAGAATAATGTGTCCCACGGCGGGACGCATTTCGACCGATTTATCCTTCACCGGGCGTTGTCGTCATCAGACGGTACAGCTCGGTATCCTTGGGAATGGTATTGACGAATGGGACGAGAGAGCCGCCCATACGCAAAAGCCCGTGTCCGGCCTCGGCGTTGGTGACATAGCTCATCTGCGTGTCGGACAGGCGCAGCAGCCTTCCGAGCTCCGCGCGATCCGTTGCCGCCTGATTGAACAGCAGCAAAAATTCGCTGTTCGCCAGCATGAGCCGCGCCGTCTCCGATTTCAAGCACTCCTCCACATTCTGCGTTGCAGCCGTCAGCGGTGCGCCGTACTTTCTCCAACGCTTCCACGCGCGGTAGAGCACCTCGGCGGAGTATTTGTACTTGAAATAAAGATAGCACTCGTCAATGAATACCCATGTGAATTTGCCTCGCTTGCGGTTGGCGGCGACGCGGTTTTGGATCGCCTCCAGCGTCACGACAAGCGCCGTGGGGCGCAGCTGCTCCCCCATCTCATAGAGGTCAAGCGCGACAATGCGGCTGCTCATGTTGACATTGCCCTCATGCGCAAATACATTCAAGCTGCCCTCGGTGATCAGCTCGGCGGCGAGCGCGATCTCCCGCGCTTCGGGATCGACCTGTCGCATGACCTCGTTTCGCCAGTCCGTCAGGAGCGGCGCGGGCCGCCTTCCGCGGCTTTTGAGGTAGGGCCGGTAAACATTGGCCGTGCAGCGGTCGATGATGGACTTATGTGAGCCCGTGAGCGTTCCCGCTCCCATCTGCTGCTCTAAAATGCTGGTGATGACCTCTGCCTTGACCGCGATGGGGTTTTCGTCCGCATCATAGCCGTCGCCCATTTCCAGCGGATTGATGTGGTGCGGGCTGTGCGGTGAGATCTCGATGATCTCGCCGCCCAACGCGCGGATGAGCCCGCCATACTCCCGCTCGGCATCGACAACGATAATGTCGTCGTCGGTCGAGAGCGCAATGCTGGCAATGGTATTTTTCATGCCGACGGATTTGCCGCTGCCCGATACGCCGAGATAAAAGGCATGGGGCGAGATCAGCCGCTTGCGGTTGCAGATCAGCAAATTCTTGCTCACCGCATTTACGCCGTAGCAAATACCGCCCGCATCCTGTATCTCCTGCGCGCGAAACGGCATAAGCACGGCGACCGATTCAGTCGTCAGCGTGCGCAGCGCACGGACGCGGCGCAGGCCGTAAGGCAGGACGGTATTCAGGCCGTCCTCCTGCTGGTAGTAAAGCGTGGCAAAATGGCAGGAGTGCTCCCGCCCAATCGTGCGCAGCGTCTCCGTGTCGGCGTTGAGCTGTTCGAGCGTATCGGCAATATGAACGAGCGTCACGACGGCGAACATCATGCGCTGGTCGCGCACGGTGAGATCGTCCAAATACTCCTTGGCCTCTGCGCGCAGCTGCTCCAACTCATAGGGGACAGACGCGGAAAAGTTGTTTTTATCGTTTTGCCGCTGTTGCCAGCGCGTAATGTCCGTCTCGATGCCGAGGATACGGCTCTGTACCTCGCGTACCGCCTCGTCCGTGGGGATCGGCAGAATGTCGATGGAGAGGACAAGGCTGCGCGAAATGGCGGAGAGGTCCGCGATCATATCGTCGCGGAGATAGCTGCCGAAATCCTTGAGGAACAGGACGCGGCCGAACTTGTCCCCCATCTCAAAATAGCTGTCGCGGAAACGCAGCCCATCCGGGCAGATCAGGTCGCGGAAATCCATGCCGCGCCGGAGTACAGACGCCTGTTCATACGAAAATAACTCCTCCTCGCCGGGGCGAAAGAAGTCATGCAGCAGCCGTAGGCGCTCCTGCATGGAGATCTCCCACGCGCCCGAGTCCAGCCGACCAAAGCTCTGTGTGAGGTTTGCATCCACGCGCCGGAAGTAGGCGCGGCTCTCCTCGATCTTGCGCTGTGGGATGGAGATGGTAACATACTTCTCCTGCACAAGATTATTCCCTGCGCCGACCTGATCCGTAAGTATCCTGTTATACTCTGTGCGGTAACGGTCCAGCGCGTCGCCGTGCGGCTTCATCAGCACCGTGCGCTCAAAATCCGCGTGGTTCATGCGGCGGTTGAAAATGGTGATCTTCGCCGCGGCGTCGGTCGGCAGGGCGTTCAATACGCTCTGATAGGAGCGAAAGATGCTCTCCCGATCCTCGTCCGACGCGGCAGCATAGTTGACGTCGGCAAAGCGCCACGACTTGCTGTGCCGTGTGCCGACCTGCCACACACCGCCCTCGTAGATGTGGTGAATGGGGATCGACTGCTGCACGCTGCGCGGAATGGAAAACTTGACTTTCTCGCTGCGCTCGGCAGCGGCAAGCGTTTTAATCAAAATCGTCACGCTCCTTTCGGCCCAATGCGGTATAGTAGAAATTCTCCGAGACAAAGCCGCGCCCGCGCGCACAGAGAATTTGTGACTTGACAAAGGCGCACACAAATTCTCCAAAGGTCATGCCGTTGTAGCGAAAAAAGCCTGCAACGGCAATAGGGGCTGCCGCAAGGATACATACCCAGCCGGCCGTCTCCTTGCCGACAACAGGCGTCAGGGCAAGGTAGACGATGACGGCGACCGTGACCGCGCCGAGTGAACAGATAAATTGACGCAGCGCCAGGCCAAAGAAAATGCTTTCCCTGTGGTTGCGTATCTCTTTTGGTATCTTGACTTCCATGGTAATAATCCTCCGATTTTTTGACAGGTTTTTGCAGGCATGAGATAATAATAGTAGAAAAAATTGCAAGGAGGCTTGACAGCTATGACGATCCCACAGCAGCTTTTGACTGCGTTCCTGATCCTCGTTTCACTCCCGCTCGTGCTGAAGCTCTTATGGAAAGTACGGCTTCTGCCATTTGTGCTTGGCCTTTCGCTTCCCTATCTCATGGGGCAGCAATGGGCCGCAGAGCACAAAGCGGTATACCTCGTGCTCCTGATCGGCGGCGCGTTGTTCGCGCTGGCGGTCTGGACGTACCGCATCGTGGATGCGGTACGCACGGAGCAATGGTACCGAAAGCGCCTTTTGGAACGGGCAATGCCGCTATATCACGAAGAAGAGAGGGACGGTTGACCGCCCCTCTCTTCTTTGCCGTCATAGCCCCAGCATCTCCTTCACGATTCGGTCCGCGCCCTTGACAAGCCCTGTAAGGATCAACATATTGAATACGAGCTGCCCAACATATTGCCACACCATTGTTACGGCCGGAAGTGTTGTATCTGCCGCCGGTGTGCTGCTGGAGAGGAAGGCGGAGTAGATCAGGCAGGAAAGCACGATCACCGCGCCCTCCATGCACACGCCGGTATAGGACTTCAAAAATGCCTTGCCCGCGGCGCTCGTTCCCTCGCCGGCAAAGGCAGCCAGCGGGATCGGCGCAAGGGCCGTATAAAGATAGAGCCGGAAAAAGCGCCCGTAGACAGTCAGGATCAAAATAAAGGACAAAACGGTAATAATCAGACTTCCCAATACGGAAACAAGCCACAGTGGGATGGATTGCAGAATCGTCACATCCTCTATCGCCGTTACGATCTCGCCCGGCAGTGCAGACACCTCCGATACCGCGCCGCCCATACCGCCCACGACCGTACCAATGATGCCGCCGCAGATGTTGAATACAGCCAGCATCAGCTCCATGCCATGTCCTACGGCGGCCTTTGCACACAGGAAGCGCACAAAATGCCGCAGGGCAAATTCGGGCCGCTGCATCTCACGGAACGACGCGGCAGATTGAAAGATGCCCATCGCAAAGAACAGCACGAGCAGTCCGTACCCGACACCTTGCAGCGCGGTATTGATCTGGACGATCAGCGTCCAGATGTCGCCGCCCTTGAAGCCCTCCGGCGAGGTCGTCAGCAGCGTCCAAATCTCGGCCAGTCTGCCGTTCCAGCCATCCAGCGCATTTTCCAGTGTTCGTATGATCCAGTTATCGCTGATAGAAAATCACCTCCATGCTTCGACAGGAAATGCGTCCCACGGTGGGACGCATTTCCTGCGTTTTCTTTTATCGCTCTTTTACTGTTTTGCAGGGTTGTCCGAAAAGCAAGCCCGCCTCACGGTCAAAGTCCGTATGCCGCGCCATAGAAAGCGCCTGCCGCTTTGAATAACCGGAATACAGACGGTGGTGGAGCTGGTCATTCGGCGTCTGCACATAGATCATGTAGCCGCGCGTGACCGTCTCACAGCTCAGAATACGGTTTTTCTTTCTCATACCACACCGATCGCCGACAGAATTTCCTTGGCAAAGGCGATCAGCAGCCCGCCGAGCAGACAGAGAAAGCCCTGCGAGCGCTGGCTAGCATCGTGACTCTGCACGCTCATGCCGACCTGCACGATGCCCCAGCCAAGGATGATGACGCCGACGGCCTTAATGCAGGAAAAGATAAAATCGGACAGATTATTGACAATGGTGAGGGGATCGTCTGCGGCCAGCGCAGGAACGGTGCAAAGGGCAAGGCAAAGGATCAGCGCCGCGAAAAAGCGGCGCTTTCTTTTGGGATTCATTTCCTTTTTCATAGGGATTCCTCCAATTCTAAGACTTCAATTTCATTCAGGGTCTCAAAGGTAAAGGGCAGATCGTCCACAGCGTAGATGCAGGCTACATGATGAACGTATGGTGCGGCGCCGCCATATTCCGTCTCGTGGATGTTCGGGTGGCGCATCAGCTCGTACTTCTCGTCAATGACCGGCTTTTCGCCGCGCACAAGGAGAATGGCGAGCCGGTTATCCAGCATCCGCACCTCGTCCGGCGTCATCAGCTCGCGGCCTATGAGCTGCGTGCTCTTGCTGTATGAGCCGCTGCGTCCCTTGCTCTGGCTGACGCTCTGCGTCTGGATCGTCTCTTTCCCCAGCAGCTCCGATACATATTTGTGCGTGCTCTGTTCGTTTCCGCCTAAATAGAGAAAGGCGTCCGCGTTGCCAATGATGCTCTCCCAGCTATCCTTGAATAAAGCTTTGAGCTGCGAAATATTTTGCAGAATAATAGTTGCCATGAGGTTGCGGCTCCGCATGGTCGCCTGCAAGCGTTCATAGCCGTCCGGCAGCGCGACATTGGCAAACTCATCGAACAGCAAGCGGACTGGGACCGGCAATCGTCCGCCATGTACCTTGTCCGCGCGGTAATAAAGCTCCTGAAACGCCTGCGTGTAGAGCATACCGACGAGAAAGTTGAGCGAGGTATCGTTGCTGTCGGGAATGACGCAGAAGATCGCCTGTTTACGCTCGCCGAGCTGTCCCAGCTCCAGTGTGTCGTGGCTGGTGATGCGCTGGACCTCCGGCAAGGTAAAGGCAGAGAGTCGAACGGCGGCGCTCACGAGGATGCTCATAGCCGTCTTGCCGGGAGCCTCCTTAAAAATGGAATACTGCCTCACAGCGATATGATTCGGATCTTCCTCCCGCAGCGCCTCGAAAAGCAGGTCGAGCGGCGATTGGTACTCCTCATCGTCGTCATGCACGTCAGCGTAGTCGAGCATGGTGAGCACCATATCCATCGTCTGTTCCTCTTTCGGTGCCTCGTGCAGAAGATAGAGCATGAGCGCGCAGTCCAGCGCCGTTTCGCTTTTCTCCCAAAACGGATCGGACTGTGTAGCATTCTTCGGCGTGGTGTTCTTGATGAAGTTATCCACCAGCCGGAACACGTCCGCATCCTTTCGGATGTAGTGGAACGGATTATAGGCATCGGAGTGCACAGGATCAATGAGGTCAAAGACGCGGACAATGTAGCCGTGCTTCAGGAGCAGCGGCGCGGTGGCACGCAAAATTTCCCCCTTTGAATCTGTGGCTATGTAGGACGTGTTAGCAAGCATAATGTTCGGTGCAATGACGCCGCGGCTCTTGCCCGCACCGCTGCCGCCGACCACGATCTGCAACAAATTCCGCTGATGCACGCGCCCATCCAGTCCCATTTGGACGTGCTTGGTGAGGATCACATTGCTATCGGGATGCTTGCGGTCTCGGTATTTACGGTCGAGGACGCCTGCGCTGCCCCATTTTGCGCCGCCGTGTTCCTCGCCGGGGCGCTTATGTTCCCGTTCCCCGTAGTAGAGTGCGATAGCAGCGGCATAGAGCAGCAGCGCACAGGCGATGAATTTCAGCGTGTGGGGCATCCAGCCAATGGAAAAGGGGCGCTCCAGCACTTGACTGAAACGTCCCGTCCATTGAAAGAGGTTCATGCCGTCCTCGTAGGCATAAGCAGCTATCGCCGCCAGCCATACCACCGCAGCGGACAGCGCTGCCCACATCAGGGCAGCGCTGCGAAAGTCAGTCTGTTTCGGTTTGATGATGGTCGCCTCCTCTGAAAATGTCGAAATGTGTCCCACGGTGGGACACATTTCGATGCTTGGGATATTAGTATCCGGTTTTGGGCAGCGTCATCGTCATCTTGGCGTACACCGTGGTGAGCCAGCGAGACACCGCCTGCACCCATTGGCCGTTGTAAAGACCGCCGGCGTCCGCGCTGTTCACAAGGTTCGTACCGTTGGACAGACCGCCACAGACCGTTCCATAGAGCACGGGCGTTTCGACCTGTGCAAAGCCTGCCGGAACGGTGCCGAACACGAACATGATCTCGGTCACGCGCTCATTGGCGGCAAGGCCAATCACAGCAGGACGCATATCCAACACATAGTTTTTCGTGGTGGAGAGATTATCTGCCAATGTGCGATAAGCTCCGGCACCGTTGACCTTGTAGACGATCTTATAGTTCTGCGCTTGATTGTAGGTGCCAGTGACGAGCCTGTTCACCGTGACCTGTGCAGGCAGCGTGTCGCGCCAGCAGAAAGAATCAAGCGCCACGTTGGAGTTATTGCCGATCTGCAAGAACATGTAACGGATTGGCTGATTCGGCATGACCTCGGACGGGCCGGTTTTCTTGATGGCTACGCCGGTGTCCACGCTGGCGTTCGTCACCTCAAAGGTCACGATCTGCCCCTCGTGCTCAAGATAGGCGGTCATTGCGGTCGGGTTGGCAGAGTAGAACGCCGGAGAACGCACCTCGCGGATGGTATAGCGCGAGAGCGGGAGCAGCTTGGAGGTGGCCCTGCCGTTGCGGTCTGTCCGAATGGTATCCACCACATTGCCCGCCTTGTCGTAGATCTCAAACACCGCGCCCTCCAACAGCGAACCGGCGGGCAAGCCGTTGGTGAAATTGTAGTCGGCTGACTTCTTGACGATCTGAATTTGACCGCGTATCGGCGTGTTGGTCCATTCAATTTCTGTCGTGGAGTCGTAGCGGAGATAGATCGTTTTCAGCTCAGGGTCGAGCACATAACCGTCCGCCGCTTTGATCTCACGGAGATAGTAGCGGCCATCAGCCAGTTCGTCGTCGGCGTAAATGTAGCCGTCCTGATCGGTCACATATTCTCCGATGGGATTATGATTACTGTCATACAGCAGAAACACAGCGCCATAAATACCCTTGCCGGTATCCTTGTCTACCTTGTGCAGTAAGATCCTCGATGATTTATGGTTGGTAATTTCCAGCGTGGCGGTCTGGCCGTCCTTGACTTCGATGCGGTGTGATGCGGTATCCAGCAGATAGTCAGGCGCAGCCTTCAGCTCTGTCACGGTGTACCAGCCGCTTTCAATCTCAGGGAGATAGATAACGCCATCGCTGTCCGTTGTGTAGGTGCCGACGATCTCGCCGTTTACCTTACGGACTTCAAACCTGACGCCAGAGATACGCTTGCCGCTGCTCTCATCACTTTTGATGATCTGCAAGCCGCCTGCGGGAGTGTTATAAAAATACAAGGTCTGCGTATCGTTGGGATCAACCACGACGGTCTGTGTGCGGCTGTTCTCGTCGATGGTATAGCCCGGGATCGTCTCAACTTCTGTGACTACCACCGTGCCGGAAATACCGGAGAGGGCGATCTTGCCGTCCTTGTCCGTCCAGTACAGGCCGGTGGAGGAAAGCGTGCCGCTATCGGCATCCACATAGGAGCCATTGGCATAGACGATCTTAAACCGAACGCCCTCCAGCGGTGCCTTTGTCACAGAATCCTGCTTGACAACAATGAGGTTGCCCTTGGGCTGATTACGAAATTCCACCGTCACGACCTCGTTGGACTTGACCTTGACCGTCTGCGGGGTATCGTCAAGGATATAGCCATCCTTGGCGCGGGTCTCCTTGATGATGAGCGTCGTGCCGGGGGCAACGTCGGTAATGGTAAAAGTGCCAGCGCTATCAGTGACGAACTTACCGTTGGCGTTGCCGATGAAATTGCCGTCCGAATCCGTAACAAGGAACTCAACATCAGAGATGGGAGCGTTTGTCATAGCATCCACCTTTTTGACGAGTACGCCGCCCTTGGGCTGATTGCGGAACTCCAGCGTCATGACGGCATTGCGCTTGATTTTGATGCTCTGCGGCGTATCGTCCAGGATGTAGCCGTCTTTTGCCCGCACCTCACGGGCGATGACCGTCATGCCGGGGGTCAGGCCATCAATGCGGATGGTGCCAGCACTATCCGTCACATATTTGCCGTTGGCGTTGCCGATCACGCTGCCATCCGAATCCGTGATAAGAAACTCTACATCGGAGATGGGATCACCGGTTACAGCATCCTTTTTGACGATAAGCAGCGAGCCCATCTTATCGTTTCCGAAGGTCACGGTGATAACATCCTGATCCTTACCAGAGAGATAAACGGTTTCCGCGGCATCGGTGATAATGTACCCATCCGGCGCCGAGATCTCCTCACAAATGTAGGTGCCTGCCTTGAGTCCGGTCACGACGATGGTGCCGTTGCTCGATGTGCGGTATTCACCAACCACCGTGCCGCCCGTACTGGAGGTGCCGCCGAGGTAGCGAATGCGGAACCATGCGCCCTCCAGCGGCTGGCCGCTCTCACTATCCACCTTGCGGATAATGATGGCGGAAAGAGGCGTATTTTCAAAGGTCAGGACATTGCTCTCGCCACCGGCGATGAAGCACTCCTGCGTGGCAGGCTCCTTGATGGCGTACCCGGACGCCGGTTCCAATTCAGTTACTTTGTACCAGCCATCCTTGATCTCAGAAAGAATGATTTTTCCGCTTGCGTCAGGAAAGTAAGTGCCGAGGTCATTGAGCTCGCCGGTGTCGGTATGGTTGCTACCATACCAGATCTGGAACTTGGCTCCCTTGACAGGATCGCCGGTCACACTGTCTACCTTGCGGATCTCCAGCGTCGGCTTGAGTGCATTGAAGAAAGTAACGGTGGAGGTTTCACCTGCCTTGAGCGCTACTTCCTGCGGGATGGGGCAGAGAATGACATAGCTGGGAACATTGGCCTCCGTCACCCGATAGGTGCCAACGGGGATAGAATCGAGGAAGATACGTCCGTGACTGTCGGTGGTGGCCGTGGTGGAGTAGCTGCCGTCGATCTGCTCGATGCGGTAGGTCACGCCCTCAATGGGTTCCCCATTGGCAATGTTCTTCTTGATGATCTCAAGGCCCGGCTTTTCGTAGTCCACAAAAGTGACTTCCCTCGTCTGGCCGGGGCGCAGTGCCACGGTCTGCTCCGTATTGCTCACGATGTACGGCTCAGGAACGGATTCTTCCCGCACCACATAGACACCGGCAGGAATGGCCGAGAGCGTTGCGGAGCCGTCCGTCCCGGTCGTGACGGACGTGGAGAAACTGCCTGTGACTGACTTTACCGAGAACACCGTACCAGCGATAGGCTTGCCGCTCATGGCGTCGCGCTTGATGATTTTCATATCAGGCAGCGCGTAGTTCTCGGCAGTCACGGTGTACTGCTTGTCTCCATCGGTCGTGTCCACATAGACGCTGATGGGAGCGGAGTCAGCGCAGTAGCCTGCCGGCGCTTCGGTTTCCACGAAGGACCACAAGCCCTTGGTGACGTCCTTGACCTCAATGATGCCACCGTTTTTGGTCACATCACTGCCGACGATCTGACCGTCACGGTAGATGTTGAATTTTGCACCGTCCAGCCCACGGGTCGTTCCGGCAGCCACCTTTCGCAAGGTAATGTCCGCATCTCCCGCGGGAGGAGTCGGCTCGTCACCGCCTTGCGGCATATCCTTTACCACCAGCTCACGCGGGCCATAGTAGTTGAAAAATGACTGATTTTTGCGGTTGCTCGAAAGGGCAAATACCGCCCATTTTGCACTGTCGTTCTCTACGATGGATGCGACCATGCCCTGCGCGGCATATTCCTCGATCTGGCGCTGAAATGCCGCGTCTTCCTGTGCCTTCTGCGCGAGCATCCAGTCGATGAGACCCAAGTACATTTCGTAGGTATCGGCGTTGGCGTAGCCGCCTGCATCGCCATCCCCGCCAGGTTCTCCCTTGTAGCTCTGATGGTCCCACACATAGGTTTGGACCGCCATAAAGAGCTGGCCTACATTGGATGCCTTGCTGTCGTTGATGTAGGTCATGAGCCACTTGACATTGGCAAGCGTCGCGGCATCCATCTCACCAAGGCCGCTATTGGCAATGGCGGTTTTGAGCACGGTGTCGGCATCCGCATTGGTAGCCGAAGTGTAGGTGTAAGAATCAAAGAATGACTGCGTGGCGTTGTGATAGCCGAGGCCGCTGTCGAGGCAGTAGAGCAGCCGTCCCGCCGCCATCGGTGGACGATAGCTGTACGGCGTGCCGTTGGCGAGCAGTCGGGTGCTCCAATAGGCTTGATCCTTTGTGATCGTGATGCCTTTGCCTGTGCCGGATGCGGCAAGCGCCGAGGTCGGCAGCAGGCTTAAAATCGTTATCAATGTCAGAAGCAATGACAACAGGCGTTTCTTGATAGATCTCATAGAGTTCTCCTTTCCGATGAAGCGTAATAAAACAGAGCAGACCTTGCCGATCTGCTCTGTCCTGATAATAGTTGATGATTTACTTGTTTGTGGGGGTATCTACCCATGAGATGGAATATCCGTCATAGAGGAAAAGCTGCACGCAGTACCAGCAGGGATTTCCGTTATCGTTGACGCCCCTCGCCAATCCGATGCCAATTTCGGACAGCTTCGGATTGAGCATATTTTTATGGTGTGTCGTCGAGGCGTTCCAGTCTGCTACCGCTTGCTCAGCGAGCGTCTGTTCGGATAACGTCCAATCCGCAATACGATGGATATTTTCGGCCATGTAGGGACAATTCGTGATGGTATTGAACTTTTGACCATCCGGCCTTGTGTGCGAATAGGCCGTATGCGCGGCCATTTCATCGGCGCGGACCTGCGCCGCCTGCATGAGCTTGTCGTTGACACGCAGCGCGGCAATGCCGTTTTCTTTGCGTAGGGCATTGGTCCGATCCACGATGTCCTGCTTCATGGCGTCTGCATCGTCAGCAGCTTCACCTTTTGCCGGGGCTTCGCCGGTGTAGGGCTTATCTGTCTCGATCTGGACGCTCCCATCCTCGGCGTTCCAATAGACGTTGAAGCCGACGGCCTTTCCGATGTCACGCAGCTTCATGTAGTTGTTGTCATGGATGGCGTAGGCTTCGATCCGGACCTCCTGCCCGTCCACAAAAATGTGGTTGGTGCTGCGTTCTGCCAGAATGCCCGCGGCATAGGCGGTGGTGCTGCCAAAGACGAGTGCGCCAACGACAAGGCCGGTGAGAAAATTTGCGTGTTTCATGGTGTCTGCCTCCTTTGATTTTGTTATGCTTTCAGTCTAAAGGAGACGGAAAAGTTCGTCAAATTTTCGCACGCGCCTGCACACACCAGCGGTAGGCGGGCTGGTCGCGGACGCAGGTGACAAGGGTGATGATGTTCTCCGTGCTGTCATTCAGCACGCTCATATCGTCCACGCTCACCTTATAGACGGCATAGACCTCATAAGTCCTCGTGCCGAGCTTGGTCGTTAGCTTGATGGTGTCGCCAATATCGAGCGTATGTATCTTGCCGAAATGATTGTTCACACCGCGATTGTGACCTGCAATCGCCACATTGCCGTCCCAAATAGACGTGCTGGCAAAATGCCCAGCGCCCTTGCGGAGCGCGTCACTGTCCGTCCCCTGATACACCTTGACGGACAAGCCGAGTGTTGGAATTTTTAGCGTGGCAAGATAGCCGCCGCTATAGTAGAGGTCACTTGTCACGGCGGTGTAGCCGATGGGCTGATAGCTCCAACTCCCGCTTTCTACTCCATTCGAAGGCAGTATCGTCACGCCGCCTGTGCCGCTGACCGCTCCCGCGGACGAGCTGCCCACAAGGTTCGGCGTCAGGCGCTCCCCAGCGTTCAGCGTGTAAGAAGTGGGAGAGCCAAAGGCAGGCGGGATATACGCCGCGTCCTTGCCGCGGTTCGTGTTGGCAGGCTCGTCCGTGGTGACATAGATGGTATCGTCCGAGGTGGGGCGCCCAAACAGCCCCGCGTCCGGCGCATCGAAGCTATACTCCAGCGCAGACGCAGATATGGAAAAAAATGTCAGCATACAGCAGACGGCGGCAAGTGATAGAATGTATTTTTTCATGCGGCGTAACCTCTTTTCTTGTTGATGTAGTGCTTGTAGCCCTTATATCCAGCATAGCCCGCGCTGGAAAGCACCAATACACCGAGCGCGGCGAGCAGCGGCGTTTTGTTCTCAAAATGCGTCTCACCGTGGGATGTAAAAATAGCAGTGTAGAGCACGGTGTCGCAGCTCGTCTTGGTAACATCGCCTTTGTATTCCACCGTTACGGCGTAGCCGGTGGCGGTCTTATAACTCGCCGTTCCGGTATAGCTTGCAGCCGCCGTATAACGCAAGGGTACTTCGTATCCGTCCATCGGATCGGTCGCAGCCTCCTGCCAGCTCACATTGGCAAGTGTCAGGGTGCGGCCGTTTTCCTCCACCGTTTTCGGAATTAACGACACATCGGCGTCGGAGAGGTTGGGATAGGTGCGCTCTGCCGTCACCGTGCGGCTTCTGTTCTTGTAGCCGCTGGCTTCGACCTGAATGGTGGTGTAGTCCGCGGTCAGCGTGCCGGTATATCCATCCTCCGTAGTGACCTCCATGACCGGCTCAATTACCTTGATGATCTCACTCATGTCCTTTGTGCTGCTCTCCAGCGTAATGATCTCGATGTGCTCCTGCGTGTCCGTCTCCGTCTGGTCCGCTTTGAGCAGGTCAAGGAGCTCATAGTGCCGTCCCTCGCGTTCAAAGCTCTGTGTGGGAATAGCAGCGGGATCGTCCTTTGTGCCAAGACAGTAGACCTTTTCCAGCCGGTATACGCCGCCGCTTTCGCTGCTGTGTACCTCAATGGGATAGACGGTCGGGATAGTGGGCGGCACGGTATCCTCTGCCGCCATAACGGGGACCGCTCCAAACGCCAGCACAAGCGCGAGCGCAAGGAGTGTGACTGTGCTTTTCTGTTTTCTCATGTAGGAAAATCCTCCTTCAAAATTTGTCCCATCGTGGGACGCGAATGGTAGAAATACTCATAAAATCAAAAAGCCGTCGCAAGACGGCTTTTGTGGTGTGTTCCCCTTGCTCACCGTATACGGCGGCGAAATGTGAGCGTCAAGGTCCGACCAGTCCGCAGACTGGTCGGCTCGCGGAAAATGCGCAAGCATTTTTCGGCCTTGACGCTTACGGGGCGACGGCGTACTCTCCGGCAAGGGAAACACACCGCTTTATCTTGTGTAGGCCGGACGGCCACGACGCTGCTCCTGCTGCTTGGGGTTGATGGTGCGGTCGATGCTGTCTCCAATGCTCTTTGCGGTCTGTCGCTGTTCCTCCAGATATGTACCGCGCATTGCGGGGTCGCATCCATCAAAGGACGCTGCCAGTTCGCTTGCATCGGGCAGCTTGCACGGCACACCGAAGCGTCGGCAGACCATGTAGCCGATGCTCTCAGCGTCGATCTGGTAGGATTCTCGGTTATACTGCGTGTTCCGTCCCTGATTGTGCATCCGTGCATGGACGCTCTCTACGGCGAGGGCTGCGAACACATCATGCGCGGGATGTTCGGTGTTGACGAGGATCGTCAGGGTGTTGGGATCGTAATAGGCGCTTTGCTCCAGCGTGTTATCTTCTTTGAGCGCAGCCCGCGCGCCCTGCATCAGCGGTTCCAGTGCGGCAATGAGCTTCGGGCTTCCCTCGGGAATGACCGCCTGCCCCTCCAACGGCCTGCCTGTGGTTTGGCTGATGTCGTAATAAACGCCCATAAAATAGCCGCGGGCATTTTTGTTGCGCGGCGGCACGAACACCTTTGCACCGTTCTGCATCGCCTCGTCCTGCACATAGCGTCCGACACTGTGCCAATAGTCGATCGAGCCGATCTTGCTGGCGTCGGGGAGCTGGATCAGGGTCAGCGCGACGTTGCCGGCACTGCATCGGATGTTGTCTGCCTGCAAAGTCAGGTACTTTTGGTATAGCTCCGGCTCTGTGGTGACGACCTCAAATGCGGCGTCGCGCATCTGTGAGAGGTTTGTCCGTTCAGCCTGCCGGACTTCCCGCTGCTGCTCGCTCTGTGAGGTCGTTTTCTCAATAAGATCACGAATACTTATCATGGTGTAGTTCTCCTTTCTGCTTCATCGAATGTGTTCTTTGACCTTCATGCGGTCCGTGTTCCTTTCGGCGGAGAGCTGCCGCATGGCCTCCAGCTTCCCCAGCACAGAGGATCTGGCATCATCCGTAGTCCTCTCCTGCGATGCTGTCGAGATACTCCCTCGCTCGTTCGAGGCTTTCTCGGACGGAGCGAGGGGGACTGCTTTTTTTGGTTCGTCCGTCTCCTTGACCGGCACGGGATAGCCCAACTCTTCCATGATACAGTTGAGATTTGCGGCATAGGTCTGCGTCGAAACGATGGTAATAAGGCCGCTGTCGTCCCCGCGCTTGCGGACCGGCAGATACAGCACACCATACTGCTTTGCCGCCATCTTTCGGAAGCGTGAGAGATCCTCCGCGCGGATCTGAACGACCGCGGGAGGATTGGGGTCGCGGGCCAGCCGCGCAGCGCTGGCCTGCCCGATGACCTTATAATCCTGTTTGGACAGGGCAAGCAAGAGAGCGGCAACATTTTTGATTCCGCTCCCCGCCAGCTTGACCGCCGTTTCCGTTGCCTGCAAGCCTTCCTTGACTACCAGATCGGCAGCCTCTGCACTAACATCCATAAGAAATGCTCCTTCCAAAATGTGTTATCGTTCCTGCTGTTTGTATTTTCTTTTTTCCGGTTCCTTTTTCGCCCTTTGCTCCCGATACTGCTGTGTCTGCGTCTGCAATCGCGGAATGTCCGCTTCGATGCTCTGGCAGAGGTTCAGGCTGCGCCGCGTCTGCCGCAGACGCTCATTCACGGCAGATAATTCCTGCGTCACATCCATGCCTCGCCGTTTCCATTCGTACAAGCCCTTGCGCCGCTCAGTCAGCGCGTCGATCTGCGCCTGCAAAGCGTCGTGGAGCATAGAGAGTTCCTGCACCGTCTCGATCCAGTTTTCGCGCAGAAATCGGAATTGCCGCTGGTAGCGGCGCAGCTTCGCCGCCTCCTGCCGGATCGTGAACGGCACGGAGCGGGACCGCTTCGGCGTCTTGCCGCGCAGGAGATAAACGTAGTAAAGATAGATTGCGTGAAAGCCCTTGACCTTTTTGCGCGGCGGCATCGGCGCGTGTACGCGATACTGCTTCACCTTGTGCGGTGGCTTGTCCGGCTGTAGGTGCTGTCGCTCGGCACGGGGAACGGCAAGCCGTGCGCGGATGGCGTCCTCGGTATAGTCCTCGCCTAAACTTTTTAGGCGCACATAGCGGCTGCTGCCGCTTGGCCCGACAGCAAGGTATTTGCCTTGGGTCCTAACCTCATAGCCTTGTGCGCGGAGACGGGTAAGGAAGTCGGAAAAGCTGCGCGAGTGCAAAAGCGCGGCGTCCACGTCGGCGCGGACCATACCGCGCACAGTCGGGCGGCTGTGCTTCTCTGCGTCCCATTCGGCATAATGCCTGCCCTCGTGCTCCGGCTCAATGACGGATAAGCCGCGCTCGCGGCTGACCGCGTTGGATGTGCCGCGCAGCGTTCCAAAATAACTTTTGAAGTCGCTGCGGTATTTGCTGCCATCCACCAGAGAGACGGAATTGAACACGATGTGACAGTGCAGGTGCTCGCGGTCAAGATGTGTGGCGACCACGGCTTCGTACCATTCACCCAGCAGACGGCGGGCAAACTCCACGCCGGCCGCGTGTGCCTCCTGCGGTGTGACCTCGCCGGGGGCGTAGGAATGGATGATGTGGTAGCCGAGAATGCCGCCGCATTTGTCCCACCGGCGCTTGGTCGCCTGCATCTCTGCATAAGCGGTCTCCACCGTGCAGTTGATGCCGGTCCGCAAGCGGTCTGCATGGGGCGGCGCGGTTTTCCGCTCATTGCCGATGTAATGGAGTGCGGCGGCAAGGTCGGTTTTTTGTTCGTTTGCGGCATAGGCAAGGCAATGATCCAGCCGTCGCCGGATGGGGATGATCTTGTCGTAAGCCATTCACAGCGTCTCCTTGACGAGCCGCCACGCCCGACGGACCAGCGCCGCGGCCTCCTGAATATCCGCTTCGCTGGCGCTTTGCTGTGCGTTCGCCCAATATGCGATCTGGTTGACATTGTTGCCGATGGCGGACAGCTCGCGTAGTAGGGCGGTATAGGTGTCGGGCGGGCGTGGGCGGAGTTGGACGCCGGAAACAATGCTGCGGATAAACGGGTCGATCCCCATACCGGCAAGCTCCGCCTGCGCCCTCAAATGCCGGTATTCCTGCTCGTTCATCCACACGCTGATATGACGGTTCCGTGTTCGCATAGCGGCTCCTTTCAGTTTGTTCTAAATTGCGTCTCACGGTGGGACGCAATTCCCGCGCTCACCTGACACGGCCTGTCCGCGTAGGCCTCTCCAGCCTCCGCGCCAGCCGTTTCTCACGCGATGCCCAATACTCCGGCTGGCAGGCTTGAAGCACACGGTCAATGGCACGTTCAAATGCAGCGGTGTCTTTGATCCGATCCGCAGGCGGCGTCCACAGCTTCTTGTCCATCAGCTCACGCAGCACCACTTGCTCACAGCAGTCCTCTTCAAACCATAAATAGCCGCCCTCGCGGAACCCGCATTTCCTTGCCTCCGGAGAGAGCAGCATGGCTGCCTCGCGCGTCACTCTCGCTCCGCCATGGCTCGGTGTTGAAACAAGGTCTATGCCGGGGAGAACGAATATGACCTCATCCATTTGTCCCCATGGGGAAAATTCATGTTGTATGCTCATCAGTCCTTTCATATCTCACGGTGAGATTTCATTTCGTACCGGGGGTCTGGGGTACACCCCAGCAAGCGTCATTTGTGCTACCAAATGACATACTTGCTGGGACAGCACCGCCATCGGCGGCGCTGTCTGTGACTGCGGGATCAATTATCGGGTCGGGGAACAATGCTTTTTTGTCACTCGTTTCTGTTCCGATTGGCGCTCTACAGAGAGTGCAGCCTCCAATGCCGCCTCATCCTGCACCTCAAAGCGCACAGATTGGATGCCTCCGTTTTGCGGCCGAATGATTGGAAGATTCCGTGGGTAGTCCGCAAAGGGGACCGTGACGGTAAGACCGCTTTCATAGCGCAGCGTCACCAATGTGGCAGGGATCGCGTGAGTCAGAACACGCCGCACCTGTTCACGGTAGTCCAGCGGATGCACCATCCCGACCACGATTCTACCCTTTTCCCCTATAACATTCACACGGTATGCTATGATCCCCTCCGGTTCATCCGCATAATGCGTCCAGATGTTATGTGCGCTGCTGCCACGGATAAATGCTTCGCGTTCCAAAACGCACCATGTTCCGCTTGGCCTGCTCATCCAGAAAAAGCAGCGTTCCTCCGGTGCAGCGGCTTGTGCCGCTTCTTGCAGCTTCCTGCTGTCGTAAAGGAAGTCCGAGCGATAGTGCTTGGTATTCTTCTCTGTCACACGAGAGAGAAAGGATAGGAGGTCGATTTCTTTTTGCATCCTATCTCCCGCCATTCTCTCCATTCGGAGACAGGCACTTTTCTTCAAATTCCTGCGGTGTCCAGCTTCCGGCCTCCGCATCCAGCATCAGGTCGTCCGGTGCAAGCTCACGCTGCCCGTTGTCCATTGGGATAGGAACAGGTGTGAGCACCGTGCCGAGGAAAGTGCCGGATGCCGTGTCGGACACGCGCTTGGGACCGTTGTTCACCGTTTCCAATTCGTAGCGGTACATTCCAGGATACACGGCGTCATGGTCGATCCGCTTCTCCGTAAAAAGTGCAGGGATACCGAAAATCTCGATTTCTTTCATGCGTTCCATCTTGCTTCTCCTTAATGGCTATATATTTTTTGCTTTCGCTCATGCTCTCGCGTGGGTACCGCAGCTGCATCAATGATCTCCGCGGCAGTTTTGCGGATGGTGTTGAGCGCCTCATGCAGTTCTCGCAGCTCCTTACTCCTGCTCCAGCCCGCAACATAGCCGAAGGAGTAATCGGACACATCGATGCCGAAATGTCGGCAGACAACGTAGGCGACGCTTTCCGCCTCGACTTCCTTTTGACCGCGCGTCTTTTTCCCGGTTTCCTGTAAGCGTTCCGCGTTGTGAAGCACGGCGTGTGCGATCTCATGCATAAGCGTTTTGACGGTCTGCACCTCGCTCATGCCGGAACGGAGGACAATACGCTGCTCGCGGTCGCTGAAATAGCCCTTTGCACCGCTTTGCGCGATCGGCTCGATGCTCACAGGCACAGGAGAAAAAGCCGCAAGGCGGTCGTAAATGCACTGGTAGTTCGGAACATCGCCGTACAGCTCAGCGACACCGAGGGATGGCAGCTCCTTGCCCTCGGTCTGACTCACGTCAAAGACGGTAACGACGCGGTAACGAGGGATGGTAATGATCGTGCGCTCCTGCATCGTGTTTCCATTCTCGTCCTTGACCGGCAGACCCGTAGCTGGGTCGATCTTGTCGTGATCCATCCATTTCCGCTTTGGGCAAGGCGCAAGAATCTGGATGCCGTGCTCGCCTGCTTTGACGCTTCTGCTGAAGTCCTTCTTCCATGCGTGAAAGCCAGCCACATGAGACGCATTGGGGTTTTGCAGAAAAATAAGTATGGTGTTGCGAAAGCTATAATGGTGGAATTTGGACATGACAGCGAGGTATTCCGCATAGCGTCCGCTCTCAAAAATATTCTGCGTGCCTTTTTCCAGCTGTTCCATCAGGTAATCCAGCCGCTCATCGGTAGTTCTGGCCATGCCTCAACGCTCCCGTTTCTTTGACTTCTTGTCTCGGTCAGGTACCTGCGCCTTTTGCCTCGGCTCGACCCTGAGTGTGATCGGCGTGTTGTCCTTTGCACCGATCAGCAATTCGGCCATGTGAAATTTTTTCTTGTAGGTCTCCATCTGCTCCGTCGTCAGGCTGCCAAAGTGATCCTCCTCCAATGCACAGACAAAGAACGGGCCGAACACACCGCCGTAGCCGCCCTCCATACTGCGGTTAAAGGGCATTCCTAAACTAATGCTGTCATCGTTGCCTACCACAGCGACCGGCTCAGCAAAGGGGTAGATGGCGGTGATCGTGCCGCCTACGACCTCCTGCATCCCATGCAGTCCCTCGATGTCCTTTTCATACGGGGCGTACCCCGGCTCCACAACTAATACCTTCATTTCGCCTTCCTCCTTCGGGTATGAAAAAAGGCTCTATCGCTGCTGCGTAGAGCCTTTCTTGAAAATGGAATCCTTTGCTTTCTGCTTTTCGTCCATCTGACGGCAGCGTTCCAGCTTGCCGTAAATGTCCTCCTCGATCTCGCGCGGTGTCATGCTGACGTCGGGATAATATTTTCGCAGGCGGTCGCCGCTGAGAATGACTTTGGTATTTTCAGCGCGTTCCTGCTTTCCCTTGAACGGATCGTCCTCCTGCTCCGGCACAGTGCCGGACGGGGCATCTCGATTCACAACGGAAACGGGGACCGCCGTGGTCGGCACCACATGAGCGGGCGGGACCGCCACATCAGGGGACGATGGGATCACGGGCGAGGGGGACGGCGCTGTAGCTGCGACCTGCGGGGCGGGCTGCACTGCGGCAGGTGAATTTTTCTCCTGCTTGACCGGCAGGGGAACGACTTTGGGCGGATCAAGAATATTTTCCCCTTCAAGAACCTTACGCATGGCGTCCTCTGTCAGCCTGCCCGCTTTCTCCACGCGCTTGAGGTATTCCACACGCTCCGTCGAGAGCCTATAGCCGAGGTCGGAAAGGCGTACCGCCATATCCTGATTTTTGGGCTTCAGGAATGAGAGGGCAGATGCGATGGATAATGCGAGCGTGCCATCGTCCACCTTGCTGCACACATCCTTGGTCGCCTCGGACATACGCAGCATACGGTTGAATTTGCTGACAGTGATACCCATTTCCTTTGCGATAGCTTCATCCGTATTCAGCTTTTCGCCCAGCTCGCCTTTCTTTTTGCGGCCGGCTTTCTGTTTCATGCCCTCCATCTTCATTTTCAGAGCGCGGGAGAGGTCATAAGTGCTGATCTTATCGCGGTGCAGATTGCTGTCCGCGACGAGGATTTTTGCGTCGGCGTCATCAATACGCTGGATGATGGTGGGAATGGGATAGTTCAGCTCTGTGCCGATCAGGTGGCGGCGCTGGCCGGAGAGAATTTCAAGTCCGCCGCCCTCCTTGGGGCGCGCCAGCACGGGGTCCTTGATACCGGTCAATTCCACCGCCTTGTACAACTCTTTGAAGTTGTCGCTGTCCTTATCGACGGAAAAATTGTTGTACTTTGAGCGTTCCAGATAGGCAGGATGCAGCGTGATGAAGTAGCTTTCGCCCTCTTTGGGGATCGGCAGGTCCTTGAGCGCCTTTTCGTCCGGTGGATTCAAGCGTGCATCAAATACCTGTGTGATGGCCGTTCCGGTCGGACCGACGGCGGCGGGACCGGCAGGCATCGCCGCGGGCTTAGCCGGTGCCGCTTTGGTCGAAGCTGCGGGAGCGGACTTCTCGGCTCCCTTGCCCTTATCCGTTGCGGCAGGCGCGGCGGACATTTTTCCTTCCGTCTTGGCCGGTTCACTCTTGGCAGGAGTCGCAGCCGCAGGCTTTTCGGCTTCTTTGCTCTTGTCAGCTTTGGCAGGAGTGGCGGCCGATTTCTCTTCCGCCTTGACCGCCTCGCTCTTGGCAGGAACCACAGACGCAGACTTTTCGGTTTCTTTGTCCTTGTCAGCCACGACGGGTACGACAGGCGGTTTTTCTTCCGCCTTGGTCGGTTCGGACTTGATAGGAGCTGTAGGCGTGGGTTTCTCGTTCTGCTTGTCCTTATCATCGGCAGGAACAACGGGCGTTTTCTCCTCCGCTTTGCTCGGCTCGCCCGCAGAGAGCGTCACCAGCTTGCCAGGGATAACTGCCTTGGGGTCGAGCGCCTGCGCCTTGTGATAAGACCGCGCCTCTTCCAATGCCATTTCGTATACAAGAGCAGGGATCGTGGTTTTCTTGGCAAGCTCGCTCGCCTTGCGGCGGCGCTGACCTGCCAAAAGCTGATACATTCCGTCCTCGCTGCGGCGGACGATGATCGGCTCACGGACGCCGACCGACTGGATACTGCTGACAAGGCCGCCTAAGTCCTTTGGCGTGTAGGTGCGGATGTTCACGATGCCGGGGAGATCGCGTATCTGCGCGAGAGGGATCTGCTGGGGCGTAGGGGATGCGTTGCCGGGGGGTGTGGTTTTGCTGGTTTCATTTGCCATTTCAATACCTCCAAGTTCTTTGATTTATGCTAAAAATGCGTCCCACCGTGGGACACATTTCTAACCGGTGTCATGCCGCACAGCGGCAGAATAATAAGGGCCCATCGTCAGCGGCGCATTGTAAAGCGTCGTGAGCAGATAAGCCCTTATGCTTCGGATTTGCGTGGTCGTCTGGCGCAGGCCGTCGATGACGTACCTGATGTGTTCGGCGTCAAGCTGCCGGTATCGCTCCTTGACAGCGCTCGCTGGAAGAATGTCTCCGCCGATACGCATGGTCGCCGCAGTGCTGCAAAGCGTATCAACGATCAGCTCCAACAGGCAGTCCACATCGTCATACGGATAGCTTTTCTGTAGGTCAACGTAGTTGATCTGCTCCATGACTTCTTTTCTGCACTCGCATCGCTCCATCTCCATTTCGCGGGACCGGATAGATGGATTAGGATAACTAAACTCAGGTTTATTTCTATTAGGATAACTTGCATCGGTTTTTCCGAGGTCTGCACATCGGGATTGCCGAGGTCTTGACATCGACTTTTCCGATGTCTGGAAGTCGGAAAAATCGATGTCTGCACCTCTGCCGGTATCAGGGCATTGCGCGGATGGCTCAGCCGTGTCCGCTGGAAGCTCCCGCGTCGTAAAGCGCTTGACATATATTTTCGTCGGCTTACCCTGTCCCTGTTTGATTCGTTCGATCAGGCCAACGCCCTTCTTCGTATCCAACTCGGAGAGCAGCTTGAGCGCCTTATCGTTACCGCAGCCCATGTCTGTCCTAATCTCATCCGCGGTGTAGTAGATGTAGACGCGGCTTTGCTCGTCGTACCAGCCGTTCTTTGCAGACAGGCTCATACGGTCAAGCAGCATACCATAGAGCAGCTTCGCGTCTGTTGATAGTCCCTTGAAGCGCGGACTTGTGATAAGCAGGCGAGGGATTCGGAAGTAGCTGAATTGTTCGGATTCATCGCCGTAAAAGTAATCGGTCAGCAGCATCTCTGTCATTTTTTTCACCTCCTGCGGGCATGAAAAAAGGCACGATTTGAAAATTACATCAAATCGTGCCTTTTTCGCCTATTGAATTGTGTCAGTTCGGGTCGTTTTTCTGGTAACTGCCTCTAAATTTAACATTTGAAGTCGTGGGCTTTACCAGTAGAACCCCGAAGCGTCTCTTTATTTTCTCGTGTTTTCGGGAGATCAGACCGCAGCCTTCTTCTCCTTCTTGTTCTCAGCCCTCTGGATGAGCAGGATAACGATCAGAATGGCGAGGCCGGCAAGGTCGGTGACCGTACCGGGGATGACCATCAGCAGACCGCCGGCGATTAGCGCGATACGGGAGTACCACTTCAGGTCGTGGATCAGATAACCCATGAAGCCGGAGGCGATGGACGCCATACCGAGCGTCGCGGAGATAACGATGGAGGCAACGCCGAAGAAGGTGACATCGCCGACGAAGATCATCGCATTGTTATAAGCGAAGATGTAGGGGATGATGAATGCCGCGATCGCCAGACGGGTGGCGTTGAGCGCGGTCTTCATCGGGGGCGCCTTGGCGATGGCAGCACCGGCATAAGCCGCGAGCGCAACGGGAGGCGTGATGTCGGCGACGATGCCGAAGTAGAACACGAACATATTGGCAGCCAGGATGTGCATACCCATACCGTTGATAAGGATAGGCGCGCAGGTGGAGGCCATGATGATGTAGTTCGCGGTGGTGGGCACGCCCATGCCGAGGATGATGCAGCAGATCATCGTGAGGAACAGGGCGATGAACAGGTTGCCGCCGGAGAGCTTGACCACATAGGTGATCAGCTTGCCGCCGAGACCGGTCATCGTGATGCACACGGAGATGATGCCGGCGATGCCGCAGGCAATACCGATGGACAGGCAGTTCTTACCGCCGTTTTCAAGGCCGTTGACGAACTTGGTCGGGGTCATGCGGTCGTCCTTGTTGATGATACCGACCACGATGGCAACGATGGTGCCGTAGATGGCGCTCTTGGCCATGGTCTGACCGGCAATGACCATCCAGGTCAGGATGATCAGGGGCAGGAGCAGATAGATTTTCGGCAGCAGGAGCTTCCACTTGGGCAGTTCCTCACGCTTGAGGCCGACGAGACCGAGCTTCTTGGCCTTGAAGTGGACGCCGAGGAAGATGCCGAGGAAGTACAGGAACGCGGGCAGGATCGCACGGACGATGATGTCGGAATACTCATAGCCGGTCATTTCCGCCATGATGAACGCCGCAGCGCCCATGATGGGGGGCATGATCTGGCCGCCGGTGGAGGACGCAGCCTCGACCGCGCCGGCAAACTCGGGGGGATAGCCGGTCTTCTTCATCATCGGGATGGTCACGGAACCGGTGGTAACGGTGTTGCCGACGGAGGAACCGGAGACCATGCCGCACAGGGCGGAGGAGACGACCGCGACCTTCGCGGGACCGCCGGACGCCCAGCCGACCAGCGCGTTCGCGCAGTCGATGAAGAAGTTGGCGACACCGGTCGCCTCAAGGAACGCGCCGAACAGCAGGAACAGCGCAATGTAGGTCGAGCAGACGGAGATCGGCGTACCGATGATGCCGTTGGTGGTATAGAAGATGTTGTAGACCACCAGGTCCATGCTCATGCCGCGGCCGATGAAGGCGTAGAGCACGAAGCAGCCCGCCACGATCAGAATGGGAAGGCCCACCGCGCGGCGGCAGCACTCCGCGAGCACCAACGTGCCGATGATGCCAAGGATAACCTCGGTCTGGCCGATGGCGATGCCCATCGCCACAATCCTCTTGAAGTTGGCAACATAGTAGAAATAGGGAATACAGCCCGCGACAGCGAGCAGGATATCATACCACGGCATGGAGTTGGGCTTTACATTGCCCTTCTTCACGGGGTAGATAAAGAATGTGAACAGGATCACAAAGCCGACGAACAGGCAGCGGCGGATCTGGCCGCTCCAGGTGGCCCACAGGTTCATGTAGACCATAAAGAGCATAAAGGCGGCCAGCACATAGCGCAGGATCTTCTTCGGCGTGCCCTCCCAGACACGGGTGTTAGACTCGCGGTCAAACTTTTTCATGATCGCGTCAACGTCTTCCATCGTACCGACTTCAACGTCTACGCTTTCAACGACGACCTCTTCGTCCAAGACTTTCTTTTCAGCGTCAGTCATTGGTGTTTTTCTCCTCCTTTTTATTGGTGAACACTGTGACGTCAATAGAGGAAGAACTCATAATTGAGCGTCACCAGCGAATTTCTTCCACACAAATCACGCAGACTGATATCCGGACCGTCCTTTACCTTCAAAAAGAAGTCGTAAACGGTGGCCACGGCATAACAGACTCCGGTTCTATCCTGATGTATGCCGGTGATGAGCATGGCTCCGTCGTCGGTATAGCTGAGCTCCTCTCCGGGATTCAGCTCCACCTGCACGCCGGCGCCGTAAGCATAGTACTTACACTCCTCGGCATAGATCTTTCCTTCACTGATCTCAAAGGTGTCCGTCAGCGGATATTGGTTGACGGAATGCTTAAAGGTAATGGAAAAGCGATCCCCCTCGTCCATGCGGTAGCGCGCATAGAGCTCGCCGCTGTCCTTATTGCGGAGCGTCAGATAATAGCCGGCGCGGGGAATCAAGAGGGAGGCCGCTGCAATAATCAAGACTATTGCAGCGGCCATGCTTATGCGTTGTCGCAGTTGCACTTTCGCACTCTTTCTGGATTGGGTGTTCTTACAGAACGCCGATCTCCTTGTAGTACTTCTCGGCGCCGGGATGCAGGTCGAAGGAGCCGGCAACAGCACCCTCGGGGCTCAGGAAGCCAAACTTGGCCTGAGCGTTGGCCAGGTCAGCCTGATTGTCGAACATGGCCTTGGTGATCTCATAGACGACATCCTCGCTGAGGTCCTTGGAGGCGGTGAAGACGGCCTTGACGGCGACGCAGACGGTCTCGTCCGCAACGCAGGTGTAGGTGTTGGCGGGCAGGTTATCCTGGACCAGGAAGGGATAGTTGGTGGTCAGATAGGAAACAGCCTCATCGCTGAGGGAGGGCATATTGAAGTTGTAGGCGGTGGCGAGGTCGGTCAGAGCGGGGGTGGGGGCGCCGGAAACGGTGAAGGCCGCATCGCACTGGCCGTTCTTGAGGGCCTCAGCGCCGCCGGAGAAGGAGTCGTACATGACCTTGATATCGTCGAAGGTCATGTCGTAGGCCTCGAGGACCTGAGCCGCGTTCAGAGCGGTACCGGAGCCGACGTCGCCGACGCAGACGGTCTTGCCCTTGAGGTCTTCAATGCTGGTGATGGAGGGAGCGGTGACGAGCTGGACGGTCTCGTTGTAAACGCCCGCGACCCACAGGGAGTTCTTGTCGGCAGCGCCGTCGAACATGGTCTCACCGCCGGAGCCGTTGTGAGCATAGTTCAGAACGTCGGACTGCAGGATGGACATCTGGGCCTGGTTGGCAGTGACGAGCTGGACGTTCGCCTTGGAGGCGCCGGAGTCGACAGCGGTGAGCTTGGACAGGCTCAGCTTGTCGCCGATGGTGGTGACGAGCGCGTTACCAACGGCATAGTAAGTACCGGTGGTGCCGCCGGTGGCGATGACGATGTCAACGGGAGCGGCGGGGGTATCAGTCTGCTGGGTGTCGCCGTCGGTGTTGGGGGTATCACCTTCCTTGCTGCCGCAGGCAACAAGAGCGAAGATCATAGCGACGGACAGGATGAGGGCTAAGAACTTTTTCATACGCAATCTCCTTTTTGTTTTACCGTTTCGGCAACGTTACCGCCGGTCGGGGACATTCTGCACAACGTTGTCCAATGTTGTGCATGAGCGTCGGCCGGCGCTTCTTCGTTTTGCAAAACGGCCAAATGTACCTCTTTGAGGCATAGCCATTATAACTTATTGCAAGTTTTATTGCAAGATACTTTTGCACTTTTGGCTATTCGCACAAAATTAAGGCGGAATCCATTTTTCTTAGCCCTTTCTTTTTCCGCTCGTTCCGTTATTTCACACAAATTTTTTGGTGACGACAAATTTTTACTTTTTCTTCATATATAAATTTTTCATGCACCTTATTCGAATTTATGCAAGTTTTCCTTCACCGTCTGTCATTTTGGCTAAATCCAAGGCAAAAAACAGTCACTCTGACGAGTGACTGTTTTTCCAAAAAGATCGGTTTACTTCTGCTCCTTGTTGTCCACAACGCGCTTGAGCAGGGCGGAGAACTCGTCCACGCTCATCGCGCCGAGATCGCCGTCCGCGCGGTGGCGCGGGGAGACGGTACCGTTCTCCATGTCGCGGTCGCCGACGATGACCATGTAGGGCACCTTCTCGGTCTGCGCGTCGCGGATCTTGCGGCCGATCTTCTCGTTGCGGTAATCGACCTCGGTGCGGAAGCCCTGCTCCTCGAGCTGCGCGGCGACCTTCTCGCAGTATTCGTTCGCGCGGTCGGTGACGGGCAGGAACTTCGCCTGCACGGGAGCGAGCCAGGTCGGGAACGCGCCCATTGTCTCCTCAATGAGATAGGCCATGAAGCGGTCGAGCGAGCCGAGGATCGCGCGGTGGAGCACCACGGGCGTCTTTTCCTCGCCGTTGGAGTCGATATAGGTCAGGTGGAACTTGGCGGGCAGGCAGAAGTCGAGCTGGCAGGTGGAGAGTGTGTACTCCGCGCCGACGGCGGGACGCACGTTCACGTCCAGCTTGGGTCCGTAGAAGGCCGCCTCGCCGATCTCCTCGGTGTAGTGGATGCCCAGCTCGTTGAGCACCTCGCGCAGGGCGTTCTCGGCGGTGTTCCACATTTCATCGTCGTCGTGGTACTTCTCCTTGTCCGCCGGGTCGCGCAGCGACAGCACGCAGCGGTAATCCGTGATGCCGAAGTCCTTGTAGGTCTCGAAGATCAGGTCGCAGACCTTGGAGAACTCGTCCTTGATCTGCTCGGGCGTGACGAACAGATGCGCGTCGTTCTGGCAGAAGTGGCGGCCGCGCTCGATGCCCTTGAGCGTGCCGGACGCCTCATAGCGGAAGTCGTGGGCAATCTCGCCGATGCGCACGGGGAGATTGCGGTAGGAGTGGGGCTGATTGGCGTAGATGCGCATATGGTGCGGGCAGTTCATCGGGCGCAGGACGTAGACCTCATCGTCCACCTCCATCGCGGGGAACATATTCTGCTTGTAGTGATCCCAGTGGCCGGAGGTCTTGTAAAGCTCGACCGTTCCGACGCAGGGCGTGAGCACGTGCTGATAGCCCAGCTTGAGCTCCTTGTCGCGGATATAGTTTTCCAGAATGCGCCAGACCGTGTAGCCCTTGGGCAGGAACATCGGAAGGCCCCGGCCGACCAGCTCGTCGGTCATGAACAGGCCCAGCTCGCGGCCGAGCTTGCGGTGGTCGCGCAGCTTGGCCTCCTCGAGCTTGGCAAGGTACTCGTCCAGCTCGTCCTTTTTCGGGAAAGCGACGCCGTAGATGCGCTGGAGCGTTTCACGCTTGCTGTCACCGCGCCAGTAGGCGGCGTTGCAGGCGGTCAGCTTGATGGCGTTGCCCTTGATGCGGCCGGTGG